>Ga0209793_1000066_pt1 | contig 201592 bp, 177 predicted proteins | sample EBPBio122009_DNA_FD_185863 | JGI IMG/M metagenome (GOLD analysis project Ga0209793, IMG submission 185863) | Wastewater treatment Type I Accumulibacter community from EBPR Bioreactor in Madison, WI, USA - Reactor 1_2/2/2009_ DNA (SPAdes) (version 2) | ecosystem: Engineered > Bioreactor > EBPR...
CGGCCGACCCCGCGAGACCCTCAACTGGCTCAAACCCATCGAGGCCTACACAAAGCTCCTGGGAGAACACGGTGTCGCCCTCACCGCCTGAAACCGCCGCCTGAAACCGCCCACACTTACCTACGGGCTTACGTCGGCAGACCACTGCGGTGGGGGCCTAAACTACGGAAACGACTACTATCTATACTACACCCCTTATCGAATGGGGAGAAACTACTCCGGGTCCCCATTCGATATCGAGCTGCTAGAATCTCGTTACGCGCCGGGGTCGGGAGTCGCGGTGGCGCCAATCTTCCAAACAAGCCAGGGCAATTTCACCACCCTGCTGGATGGCCGCAGGATGCGAGCAGGGATCTTCGTCTGTCGCTTCGGTCGGACCACCGGCTTCCATTGCGACACTCTAGGCGCCACGAACCCCAAGACGGGCTCGCTCTTTAGTGTGGAGTATGTCTGCAATAGCCTCTTCCCTCCGGACTGCCGACTGTATCACTCCATTGTTTGGACCAAGCAAACCACGACTACCGTTGACCATGGGGATAGCGGAGGGCCAGTATTCAGTGGAGGATATGCTTATGGTTCAATTACGGGCTGGGCGTGGCCGCAGAACATGTTCAGTGATATCATTCGAATCCAAGAGTCTTTTGGCGCTTCTTTCTACCGCCAATAAATGTCCGTTCCTGCCTCCGCTCGATACAACCCCTGGATCACCATCGCGTGCTGCCCGACTTTATACGCCCCTCTTGGCTGTCTTGACTTCTGCAGTCCTGTTTGTGTCGTCGTGCGCTGGACCACCGGCCTTTGTGGGAATATCTGTCTGGCTGGAACTTCGGAGCATGAAGGATGCTACGGGACTAACGGTGTCAGCCTGCGCTGAGGGCATCTGTGGCCAATCGCAGGCACATCCCGGCGAGCGGTACGCGATCGCACCCATTGACTTTCCATTGGTCGCTGAGCGCACGAAGCTCGCAACCACTTTTACGATTAAACGCAGCGACGGCACGGATTACTATCCACCGCGTGAAGTCTTGCTCCACCCAGGCCCCGACGACGCCAGTTCCCGCCCGGTAAATAGGGGCAGCCGCATCGCTAACGTTATCATCGCGCCATCCGGAATCACGGAAGGAAGGCCGGAGAGCGCTGGGCGCTAGCCCGGATGTTGGAGGGGGAGTCGCTGGCGATACGCCGGGCTGTCAGTGACGCCTCGGTGCGGCTGTTTATGGCCGGTAGGTGCTACAAGGAGGCCAGGCGGCTTCCAGTCGGCGTCGTCGTCCACACACGAGAGAGGTTCGGGGTCGTCCGGGCGCGGAACGGCCTGATCAGGGTTAGGCCAGGGCGGCGAGGCGCTTTCAGCCTGCCGGTGAAGGGGCCGGCCCAGTATGGTCGCGCGAAGGAGCTCGCAACATGGCGCAGGCTCGGTTGGCCGGAGTCTTTGGTGGCTGCAATCGCACCCGACTCGCCCCGGGTTGGCTCTATAGACTGCTTCCATGGCGCGAGTGGACTATGTTGACGACCCGAAGGCACCTCGGGCCAACAGTGTGGTGCCGTCCGTCGTCGCCATCGTGCGCGATGATCGGGGCCGAGTTCTGCTGATCCACAAGACCGACAACGGCAAGTGGGCGTTGCCGGGCGGCGGGCACGACATCGGTGAGTCGATCAGTGACACCGTTGTGCGCGAGGTCAAGGAGGAGACCGGGTACGACGTACAGGTCGAGACCATCACGGGGACCTACACCAACCCCCGGCATGTCATGGCCTACGACGACGGCGAGGTGCGCCAGCAATTCTCGATTGCCTTCCGGGCGACTCTGATCGGGGGAGAGGCCGCAACCAGCAGCGAAAGCGACGAGGTCGCCTGGGTCGCGCCCGAGGACATCGCTCAGCTCGACATGCACCCGTCGATGCGCCAGCGCATCGAGGACGCGCTAACCGCAGATCGGCCAGTCCTGCGGTAGCCCGAGCCGCCCCTTCGCCCGCGACGACGACCGGAGCAGGTGCGGTGTAGAAGCCTTGACCGCCTGATAGACCGCGTCGTCCTCCTCGTACCTCGTCAGGATCTCGCCGATCCGGTCGACGTCGAGCATCGGCTCCCCGGTAGGCGATATGGCAAGGTCGACCATCGTCACAGCATCCAGATCCTCGCCTGCGGGGTGGGGCATCTGTTCCAAGTCGCGCAGGAGGCCGCGCTGCGCGGCCTCGTACCGGGCGCCTGTATGCCACGCCACGAGCGCGACGACGTCAGCGGGTGCGCCGACGCTGCGCAGGTAGACCGCACCGTCGAGGGGGTGAAAGCCGCGGGCGTTGATCCGCTCGCCATACCCGATGTCGTGCAGCCACGCTGCGGCGACGACGTGCTCAGGGATCCCCTTCCGGGCCGCGAGTTCCTCGGCGAGCCGACCGACCGCCTGCAAATGCGACCAGCGCGGCTCGATCGACGCAACGAGGTCGCGCGCGATCTCCTGAGCCTGCTCGACGTCCCACACGTCACCAAGTCTGGCAGGGCCGCCCCGACGCGTCGTCCCGTGCCCAACGCCCCCGCCAACGTGCGACGTGAGGACCGCAGGCGGCGTCGGGACGAGTTTCTGTACTGGTTCAAGGGCGCCGACTTCGTCGGCGCCGGCCGCGCCGCTGGCGCGGCCGGCCCGCTGCGCTGCGGCCTGGCGGCCGTTCTCGCGTCCCGGCCGCACCTGCGTCTCGGCGCTCGCGTCGGCTGACCTGTCAGCAGAAGCCATCCGGGCTCCCGCAACGGTGCAGCCGTCGGGCGGGAGTGGCGCTGAGTCGAGAAGACGCCCGCCGGCCGTCGATGGCTCGGCGGTTGTGGCGAACCCCGCGCCCTCTCCAGAGTCCGCGCATCCTCCCCACGCCGACGACCCGACGCTGACCATCCGCCCGACTCCGGGCCGCGTCCAGGGCGCTTCGCGTCGCTCCGCGATGGCCTTTGGCCACCCTTGACCCAGCCACACTCCGTCGGGCTTTTGTGCTCCGCTATGGGTCGGCGGCTCATCCTGTCCGAACCGGCCGTGCCCTGCTAACGCTCTGCTAACCGGCGCGTGGAGAAATACGCACAACAGCGCGGCGCCGAGCACCCGAAGCACCAGGTGGCCGCACGTGTGCAGTCCGTGAATGCGCCTACGGATCAGAAGGTTAGGGGTTCGAATCCCTTCGGGCGCGCCACCACCACAAGCCCCGGACCAGCCACGACAGCTGAGCCGGGGCGTCGCGCGTCAGGCGACCTCATCTTTCGGGACGACGGTGAGCTGGCCCCCGAGGGCGTCGATGACCTTTGCGACCGTTTGGAAGGACGGGTTGCCTGTCGTGCTGAGCGACTTGTAGAGGGACTCGCGCCCGACACCGGCCGCCTGGGCGATCTCGGCCATGCCCTTGGCCTTAGCGATGTCCCCGAGGGCGGCTTGAAGGAGGGCGGGGTCGCCGCTCCGGGCCGCTTCATCGAGGTAGGCCAGCATGTCTTCGCTGGTGTCGAGGTAGTCGCTGGCATCCCAACGTCGCAGAGTCACGGCCATTGCTGTTCCTTCCGTAGCTGGAGCTCCAGGCGCTTCGCCATGGCGATGTCGTCGTCCTGGCTCGACTTGTCCCCACCCGCCAAGAGGAGGATCACGGTCGAGCAGCGCTGCACGAAATAGAGGCGGTAACCAGGACCGAAATGGAACCGCATCTCACGGACCTGGTCCCCGACGGGCTTTACGTCACCGACCACGCGACCATCCAGCTGGCATCGCCTCAGCGCAAGGTTGATCCGGGCTTTGGCATGCCGGTCCTTGATATTGCGAAACCATCGGTCGTAAGCCTCCGTGGTCAGGATGTCCACGAAACCACTGTATCCCACAGGATACAGATCGGTCCATGACCTCCTCTCACGGCAACGATGGGGAGACGTCCGCCGGGCACCCGGGGGCGGCGGCTCATCCTGTCCAGTCTGACAGCAACGGTGACAGGCACCCGGGCACGATCTCGCAGGCCGCACCGTTGGGGTCGGTGGAACGGCGCGGTACGCCGTACGGCGCCTGCCGCACAACGCCGTCCCACACCTACACCAGGACACCTCGGGGAGATGACCATGACTGACCTGACGCTTGTCGAGCGCGAGATCGTCCGCAACGGCGTGATGAACGCGGTGGGCGAAGTCGCCGAGGCTGACGAGGACGGCTTCTTCGGCATGATCAAGGAAGGCCGCGCCGGCACGAAGGCCCTGCGGGAGCTGCCGCAGCCGCTGCTGGACGCCGTCACCGGCGACTTCAACACCCCCGACGACTACCAGGACCCGGCCGACGAGAGCATGGAGGGCTACCTGCGCGCCGCGCTGGCCGTCGTGGACGCCAGGACGCCGCAGCTGCGCGACGAGTTCGCCCGCGTGGTCCTGGACACCTGCCGCGCCGTCGCCGACGCCGCCAAGGGCACCTCGCCCCGCGAAGAGGCGGTGTTGGCCCGCATCGCCGCCGTGCTCGGCTGAGCTCAGATCACCGGCATGTCGCGGCGCCGATAGCCCGCCGCCGCGACGGCCACGAGCCCTGCCGCCAGCAGCGTCAGCACCACCTCGGGGGTCCAACTCATCGGTTGCACGGGCAGCTTCGGCACGTGCGCGAACGGCGAGATCTGCATGACCCAGGACGGCAGCCCCAGCAGCCCGCCCAGCTCACCGACCAAGACGACAGCGGCCAACACGGCCCAGCCCAGCCAATCGAGGCGCGGCAGGAACGCGACCACGCAGGCGGCGACTCCGGTCAGCACCCAGACCGCCGGCAGCGGCGCCAGGTTCGCGCCGAACTCGCGCCAGAAGGCGCCGCCGCCCGCCGATGCCGCATGAGTCCCCGCCATGGCGAGACCAAGGCCGACCAGCAACGACGTACTGCCCGCGAGCGCGATCCCCAGATGTGCCCAGAACTGCCGCAGGCGCGTCACCGGCGTGCCGAGCAACAGCTCGAGGTGACCCGCGCTCTCCTCGGCGCGCAACCGCAGGACCGAGCCGATCCCGAAGGCCGCCGCACCCAGGGCAGCGATCCCCCCGACCATCGTCAGGTAGAGGTCGGTGGCGACCCCGACCCCGCCCATCCGACGCAGCATGTCCTCGGCCTGCCCGGTCATCAGCCCGCCGATCGTGCCCACCACGGCGCCGAACACGAGGCCCATGACGACGAAGCCGACCAGCCACCCGACGTACCCCGGTTGCTGCAACCGCCACGCCAGTGCGGCCGCTGTGCCCAGGCGACCCGTCGCCCGGCCGCGCCGATCCGGCAGCAGGCCTGCCCCGAGGTCGCGGCGGCCCTGCAGCACGAATGCCACCGTCAGGGCGAGCACCGAGAACACGAGCGGCAGCACCAGCGGCCAGGCCCGATCGCCGTCGTACGGGCGCACCTGCTGCGCCCAGCCGATCGGCGACAGCCAGGTCAGCACCCCGGCGGGCCCGTCGCCGGCCACGTCGGCGACCATCCGCAGCACGAAGGCCAGCCCGAGCGCCCCGAAGACCCACGCTCCGCAGGTGCGGTTGCTGGCGGAGAGCTGTACGGCGATCGCGGCGAGGCCCGTGAAACTCAGCCCGACACCGATCAGCGCGAGCCCCATCAGCACCGATCCGGTGACCGGCCAGCCGCCGGCGAGCGCACCGACGGTCGTCCCCAGCCCCATCACGACCGCGACGACGGCGGCCAACAGGACCGCGGTCACCAGCGGCGCCCGGCGAGCGACCGGCGTGGCGCCCACCAGTTCGAACCGGCCGGTCTCCTCCTCGGCGCGGGTGTGCCGGCGCACGATCGCGATGACCAGGAAGATCAGGATCAGGAAGTTCAGCATGGCCAGCTTGGTCGCGCCGATGCCGCCGACGGAGTCGAGGTCGTGGATGGTGCCGTACATGGCGACCACGCCCGTGCTCGCATTCGCCTCGGCGTTGGCCAGGCGCAGCTCGGCCGGCGAGGCGTAGAGGGTCTTCATGGCCGCCACGGAGTAGTACGTCAGCACCCACACCACCGCGACGGTCACCAGGATCATCACCCGGTCGCGCCGCCAGGCCAGGCGCAGCAGGCCGCTCATCTCAGCGCACCGCCGTCGCGGCGCCGGCGCCGGCCTGGGCCTCGTCCGGCTCACCCGCCTCGCCCCGCTCGTACCGGCTCAGGAACAGCTCCTCCAGCGACGGCGGCTCGCTGACCAGCGACACCAGACCGGACCGGCTGAGCGCGGCGATCGCGGCGTCGAGTTCGGGGTCGGCAACGACGAAGCTCACCGTCGTCCCGTCCTGGCGCAGCTCGGACAGGCCGGCCAGGGCGTCCAGCGCGGCGGGCTGCCGGGTCTGCGCCCGCACCCGGGTGCTGTGCAGGTGGCGCATCTGGGCCAACGTGCCGGTCTCGACGATCCGGCCGCCCTTGATGATGCTGATGCGGTCGGACAGCGCCTCGACCTCGGAGAGGATGTGGCTGCTCAGCAGGATCGTGCGCCCCTCGTCGCGCAGCGCCCGGGCGTACTCGGCGAACTGCGCCTCCATCAGCGGATCCAGCCCGCTGGTGGGCTCATCGAGCAGGAAGACCTCCGCGGCCCGGCTGGACAGCGCGGCCACCAGGGCGACCTTCTGCCGGTTCCCCTTGGAGTAGCTGCGGCATCGCTTGGTCGGGTCCAGGTCGAAACGCTCCAACAACTCGGTACGCCGGGCGGGGTCGGCGTCGCCGCGCAGCCGGGCCAGCAGGTCGATGACCTCGCCGCCGGTCAGATTGGGCCACAGGTTGACGTCCCCGGGCACATACGCGATCCGCCGATGCAGGGACTCGACGTCGCGCCACGGGTCGCCGTCCAGCAGTCGGACCGATCCCGCGTCGGCCCGCAGCAGCCCGAGCAGGATTCGGATCGTGGTGGACTTGCCGGCACCGTTGGGGCCCAGGAAGCCGTGGACCTCGCCCTGCTCGACCGCCAGGTCGAGATCGTCCAGCGCCCGGGTGGTGCCGAAACTCTTGGTGAGGCCGTGGGCCTCGATGACGGTAGTCACGCTTCGTACGCTACGCTGATTTCACAATTTTGTGAATCTTCGAGTACGTCGGGTCCGCCGGGGGCGACCATGGGGGCGGGCCAGCCGAGATCTCGATGAGGTGGGGGAGGCAGCATGGCCACGGATGCGCGCGACGTACCGACCGCGCAACCCGCGCGCGACGTACCGACCGCGCAACCCGCGCGCGACGAGCCCCGGGTCGCCGAGTTCATCCAGCATTTCGGGGCGCTCCTGCAGGCCTCCGGCATGCCCGGGCTGAGCGCCCACGTCTTCGCCGCGCTGCTCGCCGACCCCGACGGGCGCATGACCGCCACCGAACTCGGCCAGGCGCTCGGCGTCTCCCCCGCCGCGATCTCGACCGCGACCTCCTATCTGAGCACCATCGGCATGACGCGCAAGCTGCGCGAACCCGGCTCCCGGCACGTCGTACACGCCCTGATCAGCGACGATTGGTACGCCACGCTCGCCACCAAGAACGACGTCATCGGGGCGACGCAGGCCCTGCTCGCCGAGGGCGCCGCCGCCGCCGGCGGCCCGACCACCCCCGCGGGGCGTCGGCTGTGGCTGAATGCGCAGATGTTCGGCTACCTGGGCGCCGTGCTGTCCACGGCCCTGGCCGAGTGGGACCAGCGCAAGGCCGCGCTTCTCGCCGACCTGCCGTAGCCGCCGACCTGCCGTAGCCGCCGACCTGCTGTGACGGCGACGGCTGCCGCTGCTGGACGAGGTGGCCTCGGCCCTCGATGACACCTCCGCGCGCGCCGCCTGGGCCGCGATCGACGCGCTCGACGCCACCGTGCTGGAGGCCGGTCACGCCCCCGCCGTGCTTCGCCGGTCCGACCAGATCCTGGCCGTCGACGGGCGCGTCGAGCCCTTCGGACGCGCCCTCCGCGGCGGCACGTCGGGCTGTGAGGTACTCCTCACAAGTCGCCCCACTACGCCGGACCGTTACCCAACCTCAGCTCGTAAGGTGTGACCCAAGCCCCGCCCCGCGCAGACCGAGAGCAGGCGGGCTCACGACGTACGACGTCCGCAACCCACGACCTGAAGGGACCCGCGATGACCGAAACCACCAAGATCCCCACCGAAGGCGGCACCACGCACGCCGGACTTGCTGCGTGGGTCGACGAGGTCGCAGCCCTCTGCCAGCCCGACAAGGTCGTGTGGGTCGACGGCTCCGAAGAGGAGAACGAGCGGCTCTGCCAGGACCTGGTCGACGCTGGCACGTTCGTACGCCTCAACGACGAGAAGAAGCCGCACTCGTTCTGGTGCGCCTCCGACCCCAAGGACGTCGCGCGCGTCGAGGACAAGACGTTCATCTGCAGCGAGACGCAGGACGGCGCGGGCTTCACCAACAACTGGATGGACCCGGCCGAGATGAAGGCCCTGATGACCGACCTCTACCGGGGTTGCATGAAGGGCCGCACGATGTTCGTGATCCCGTTCGTGATGGGTCACCTGGAGGCCGACGAGCCCAAGTACGGCGTGGAGCTCACCGACTCCGAATACGTCGTGATCAACATGCGCATCATGGCCCGCATCGGCGCCAAGGTGCAGAAGCAGATGGAAGAGACCGACGCGGCGTTCGTGAAGTGCATCCACTCCGTCGGGGCTCCGCTGGCGCCAGGCGAGAAGTCGGCACCGTGGCCGTGCAACGAGACGAAGTACATCAGCCACTTCCCCGAGACCCGCGAGATCTGGAGCTTCGGCTCCGGCTACGGCGGCAACGCGCTGCTGGGCAAGAAGTGCTACGCGCTGCGCATCGCCTCCGCCATCGCGCACGACGAGGGCTGGATGGCCGAGCACATGCTCATCCTGAAGCTGACCAGCCCGGAGGGTAAGACCTACTACATCGGTGGGGCCTTCCCGAGCGCTTGCGGCAAGACCAACCTGGCCATGCTCGAGCCCACCATCCCCGGCTGGAAGGCCGAGATGGTCGGCGACGACATCGCCTGGATGCGGTTTGGCAAGGACGGCCGGCTGTACGCCGTGAACCCCGAGGCCGGCCTGTTCGGCGTCGCTCCCGGCACCGGCGCGGACACCAACAACAACGCCATGCTGACCATCGAGCGGGGCAACTCGATCTTCACCAACGTCGCCAAGACCGACGACGGCGACGTCTGGTGGGAGGGCATGACCAAGGATGCGCCGGCGCACCTGACCGACTGGAAGCGTCGCGACTGGACCCCGGACTCCGAGGAGAAGGCCGCGCACCCGAACGCCCGGTTCACCACCCCGGCCAAGCAGTGCCCGATGATGGCTCCCGAGTACGACGCCCCCAACGGTGTGCCGATCGACGCGTTCCTGTTCGGCGGCCGGCGCGCCGGCACGGTGCCGCTGGTCTACCAGTCCCGCGACTGGAACCACGGCACGTTCGTCGGCACGATCCTGTCCTCGGAGACGACGGCGGCGGCGGCGGGCGCGGTTGGCGTCGTCCGTCGTGACCCGATGGCGATGCTGCCCTTCATCGGCTACAACGCGGCCGACTATGTGCAGCACTGGATCAACATCGGCAAGACCCACGGCGAAGAGGGCCTGCCGAAGATCTTCCAGGTCAACTGGTTCCGCAAGGACGAGAACGGCAAGTTCGTGTGGCCGGGCTTCGGCGACAACGTGCGCGTCCTGAAGTGGGTCATCGACCGCCTCGAGGGCAAGGCCGAGGGCGTCGAGACCCCGGTCGGCATCATGCCCAAGCCCGAGGAGCTGGACGTGACCGGCCTGGACCTGACGCCGGAGCAGGTCGCCACCGCCGTCGAGTACGACGAGGCCGGCTGGAAGAACGAGATCCCGATGATCGAGGAGTGGCTCGGCAAGTTCGGCGAGAAGCTCCCGCAGGAACTGAAGGACGAGTTCGAGGGCCTGAAGAAGCGCGTCGGCGCCTGACGATCGCTGGCGATCGACGATCTAGCGAGCGAAGCGAGCGTTGAGGAGATCGCCCGTGAACGTCGAGCGCAGCGAGCGTTGAGGAAGGCGCCAGAAGGACTCGGCGCCTGACGATGATCTAGCTCGTACGGCAAAAGGGCCGGCCGTCTCACCCGAGGCGGTCGGCCCTTTGTCATGTCGTCGTCGGGGACGACATGAGGCACGGCTGGCGTCCCGCCCGCTGCGGCGGCTGTGGGCACACCTGTGGGCGCAGAAGTGGTCGTGATAGCAGCAGATTCGGCACCCACACCCGCACCCACAGGCCCGACGACGGCACGACGTGAGTCCCCTCCCAGCGGGTGTCGACGTCGACAGGACGTGAGTGCCCACCCAGAGGCGTCGTCGTCGACAGGACGTGAGCCCGCCTCGACAGACGACGTACCGCCGCGGCGCGCGACCATGCCCAAACCGATATCGCATTGGTCGGGCCTCCCGCGAGCGCAAGCTCTGGATCAGCTGCTTCGTCATAATGTCGCGAGTCCCGGCGCCAATGCGATATCGGTTTGTGCCAGTCGAGGCCGGACGGCAAGGGTCACAGGCCGTTCACCGGGGCGACGACCTGCGGTCCCGAAGCGGTCCCGAAGCGGTCATGAGCGCTGCCTATCGTTCGTGGAGTCCGGCCCCCCTGATCCGGATCACCGCCCCTCCCCCGAAGGAGCCTCATGCCCTCCCGCACGCGTGCCGCCATGACCCTCGCTGCCGCCGTGGCGTTGACCGCGGGCCTGTCCGCCGTCGCGGCCACCGCCGCGCCCGGCGGCTCGGCGCCCGGCACCTCGACCGGCCCGTCGAGCTCGCAGAGCCCCTACCTGGTCCGCACCGTCCCGGGTATCACCACGACCAGCGCGCTCACCGTGGGCGACCGCGCGCAGAACGGCTACCGCATGGTCGGCATCCCGGATGGCCTCGGCGGCTGGGACAACGGCGATGGCACGTTCACCCTGCTGATGAACCACGAGCTGGGCGGCACCGCCGGGGTCGCTCGCGCGCACGGCTCGACGGGCGCATTCGTCTCGAGGTGGATCATCGACTCGACCACCCTGGCCGTCCGCTCGGGCGAGGACCTCATCACGAAGGTCATGCTGGCCGACGGCACCGCGGGAACGTGGACCGCGAAGACCACGGCATTCAGCCGGTTCTGCTCGGCGAACCTCGCCGACCCCAGCGCGTTCTACGACGCCGCGACCGGGCTCGGCACGACCGACCGGATCTTCCTCACCGGAGAGGAGAACGGCGCCGAGGGCCGCGCATTCGCGCACGTCGCCACGGGGGCGCAGGCCGGCACGAGCTACCAGCTGCCCTGGCTGGGTCACTACAGCTTCGAGAACGTCCTGGCCAAGCCCGGCACCGGCGCCGAGACGATCGTCGTCGGGACGGACGACTCGGGCGGCGGGCAGGTCTACGTGTACGTCGGGACCAAGCGCGCCACCGGCAACCCGGTCGAGCGGGCCGGTCTGGTCGGCGGGGAGCTTTACGGGCTGAAGATCGACGACGTCGCCACCGAGACGGACGCCACCGCCGTGCCGGCGACCGGGGCGCGGTTCAGCCTGGTCCACATCCCCGGCGCGGCCGCGATGACCGGCGCGCAGCTGGAGACCGCGAGCAAGGCGCTCGGCGTCAGCTCGCTGGCGCGCCCGGAGGACGGCTCGTGGGATCCGACCGACCCCAAGGGTTTCTACGTCAACACGACGGGCTCGTTCACCGGGATCTCGCGGCTGTGGCACCTCTCCTTCGCCGACCCGTCGGACGTCACCAAGGGCGGCACGGCCACGGTGCCGGTGTCGAGCCCGGCGTACGACGCCGCAGCGGGCAGCGCCGGCCAGCGCGGACCGCGGATGATGGACAACATGACCGTCAACTCCCGCGGCCAGGTGTTGCTGCAGGAGGACCCGGGCGGCCAGGACTACCTCGCGGGGCTGTTCCAGTACGACCCCGCCAGCAAGGCGCTGGCCAAGATCGCCCAGCACGACCCGAACCGCTTCGTGCCGGGGGCCAAGAACTTCCTCACCCGCGACGAGGAGAGCTCGGGGATCATTCCCGCGCCGTGGCTGGGCGCCGGGAAGTACCTGCTCGACGTCCAGGCGCACTATGCCACCGACGCCGAGACCGTCGAGGGCGGCCAGCTCCTCGTCCTGTCCGTGCCGCCGGGCAAGCCGGTGCGCTGACCGTACGGCGCCGAGGTCACCGCTCCCGACCGCTGGCGTGATTCGCGCGGTCGGGAGCGCTCTGGCCCGGGGTTACCGCCGCGGAGCCTGGCCCTGGGCCGGGTCCTGGCCCTGCTGCGGAAGCTGACCCTGCTGCGGCGCCTGACCCTGCTGCGGGTCCTGGCCCCGCCCAGGGAACTGGCCGCGCTGGCCCCGTCCCTGACCCGGCGCTCCATTCGGCAGCTGACGGGTCTGCCCGCCGCGGACTCCCGGTCCCTCCCCGCCAGCGCCGGAGCCGGCCGGCAGCACGCTCGCGGCGGCAGCCGTGGCCGCCGTGGCGAACCCGATCGCCAGGGCGGCGACCACCGCCGTCTTCCGGCCCGACCAGCGGGCTGGCGTGGCGGCCGGGGTGGTCGCGGACGGCGCGATCCCGGGCTCGGACCGGCCGGGCAGCCCAGGCGCGGGCGGTTCGAGGGAGGATGGCGGGACGGGCCGTTCCATGGCTGGCTCCTGACTCGACGGGGCCGCTGTGCGCGGCCCAACCGTACGACGTGCTCACCGGCACCATCGGTCGCGAGCCTGTGACGATGCTGTGCCGGGCACATGCCCTGCCTGAGAAGCGCTCACAGGAAAGCCACAGCCACGCCATAGCGCACGCCACGGGCGCTGCCGTTCAATCGTTGTCATGAGCACCTCCGCCCCCACTCTCACCCGCCCCGACGGATCCCCCGTCCGCGTCCTGGTCGTCGACGACGAGGCCAACATCACCGAGCTGCTGCGGATGGCGCTGCGCTACGAGGGGTGGCAGGTCGAGACCGCCGGCACCGGGCTGACCGCGGTGCGCACCGCCAAAGACTTCGCTCCGGACGCCGTCGTGCTCGACATGATGTTGCCGGACTTCGACGGCATGGAGGTGCTGCGCCGGATGCGAGCCGAGGACCCCACCGTGCCGGTGCTCTTCCTCACGGCTCGCGACGCGGTCGAGGACCGGGTCGCCGGGCTCACGGCCGGCGGCGATGATTATGTCACCAAGCCGTTCAGTCTCGAGGAGGTCGTGGCGCGGCTGCGCGCCCTCATGCGGCGTACCGCCATCAGCAACGACGACACCAGCTCCCTGCTCGTCGTCGGCGACCTCACCCTCGACGAGGACAGCCACGAGGTGACCCGCAGCGGGACCGAGATCAACCTGACCGCGACGGAATTCGAGCTGCTGCGCTATCTGATGCGCAACCCCAAGCGGGTGCTGAGCAAGGCGCAGATCCTGGACCGGGTGTGGAACTACGACTTCGGCGGCCAGGCCAACGTCGTCGAGCTCTACATCTCCTACCTGCGCAAGAAGATCGACGCCGGCCGGGAGCCGATGATCCACACGATGCGCGGCGTGGGTTACGTCCTCAAACCCGCCGCCTGACGCGACGCCCGGCGATCGAGGCGGCGGTCACCGGGCCGGGACGAGCAGCACCGGGCGCTTGCTGCCGTCGCTGAGCTGCAGCAGCGCCCCGATCTCGCCGCGCGCGTTGAAGCGCAGGGCCCACTGGATCGCGGCGCCGGCCGGCAGCCCCCGCACGTCGATCTGCCGCACCGTGCCGTTGCGCCAGATCGCCGGGCCCAGCTGCGTGCCGCCGAGAATCTCGTGGCGGGCGTTGACGTCGTACGCCGTGAACCCTTCCGATCCGCGCAGGATGGTCGGGCGGCGTTTGGCGTCCCAGGCCAAGACCCCACCGGCCCCACCGGCCCCACCGGCAGCACCGGCCCCACCGGCGACATTGCGCACGATCAACCGCGCATCGGGCGAGATGAGCAGCGGCGGCGCGTTCTGCGTGCCGTAGCTCAGCGGCTGGTCCGCCGGCCAGGGCAGCAGCGTCGGCCGGCTGGCCGTCGCCGAGGCGATCACGGGTCGCTGCGCCGGGCCGAGCTCGTCCCAGGTGACGACGCTGCCGACCACCGTGCCGTCGTCGGCCAGGTCGGAGCCTTCGACGGGCGTCGTCGCGTCGAGCATCAGCTCGCGCTGCTGCGCACCACCGCCCACGACGTACGTCACCAGCGACGGCTCGGCGAACCACCGCTCGCTCACCACCAGGGCCGCGCCGGCGGCATTGACGGCGATGCCGTGCGCATCGCCGCTCATCACCGGCGCGCCGCCGATCGTCGCGGGGACCGCCGCGGGCGCCGCCCACCGGACCACCTCGGTGTCCGACCGCGACCCCAGGCTGACCGCGCAGGTCAGATGGCCGAGCGTGACCCCGGAGGGCCCGATGGCGGTGGGCTGCCAGTCCTGCGGCACCCCGTCCGGGCAGTGGTCCACCGGGGTGTTCAGCGCCACCGCACCACCGGCCGCGCTGGTCAGATAGCCGCCGCTGCCGTCCGCGCGACGAGGCGGTACGGCAGGCTCTTGGCGGCGGCTTTGGCCGAGGCCACGGGCTGCGTCGGGTCGTCGAGGCCGTACGACGATTGCGGGCCCGGCACTGCCGCGGAGGGGCTGGCGGTGGCGGTCGGCGTGCTCGCCGCTGTGGGGGCTGCCGCGACCGGGACGGCCAGCGCGGCGACTGCGACAGCCGTCGGGAGCAGGCGGCGGCGCGGATGGCGGGTACAAGACGGATCAGCGGCAGACACGGCGACACCCCTTGCCCCTGGACGGCGCCACCTGTCGCCGATGCTGTCGACCGGGGACCCGCCCAGAACTCAACAGTAAGCAGCGTCAACCAGATTCGTCCATGACGTCGACCTGCGCCGGGCTGCCCGGACAGATACAACACCGGCCTGCACAGGTGGGCCACAGGCGCAGGACAGCGGGGACACCGCGGTACGGCGTGTGCTGAAACCATGTCGACGCGCGTGCGAGGGATCCTGGGTGTCATGTCCCTGCGCCGCAAGTTGGTCCTGTCCATCGTGCTGCTCTTCATCCTCGTCACGATCGCCACCGGCGTCATGACGGTGCTGGTCACCCAGCAAACCCTCTCGGACCAGCTGGACCGGCGCGTCACCCAGACCGTGAACCGGGCCACCGATGACGGCGTCCGCGGTCCCGGCCGCGGCGAGGGACGTGCGGCGCCCGGACCTGGCATCGGCGGTGACTTCCTCTATCTCGACATGCGCGGCGGCCTACCCGACCGGTTCGTGGCGTTCACCACGGACAACAAGCGGATCGACGACAGCACGGCCAGCATCGCGACGATCAACGCCCTGCTGGCGGCCAACCTGTCCGATCGCCCGAGCACGGTCAACCTGGGCGACCAGCTCGGCTCCTACCGCCTGATCCGCACCGACCGCAGCGGGGGCACCGTGATCTCGGGGTTGCCGATGAAACCGGTCGAGGACACCCTGAACGGCATCGTGGTGGTGACCGCCACCGGCGCCGCCCTGGGGATCCTCGTACTCGCCGGCGGAGCCGCCTGGCTGATCCGGGCGAGTCTGCGCCCGCTGGAGCGGGTCGCCTCCATCGCGGGGCGGGTGTCCCGGACGCCGTTGGCCAGTGGCGCCGTCCAGATCCCTGAACGCGTCGCGGCGCGGGACACCGACACCCGCACCGAGGTCGGTCAGGTCGGCGCCGCGCTCAACGAGCTGCTCGATCACGTCGACAGCTCGTTGCGGGCGCGGCACCGGAGCGAGACCCAGCTGCGCCAGTTCGTCGCGGACGCCAGCCACGAGCTGCGGACCCCGTTGGCGTCGATCCGCGGGTACGCCGAGCTGTCCCGCCGCGAGACTGATCCGGTGCCGGAGGGCATCTCGCACGCGCTCACCCGCATCGACTCCGAATCCGAGCGGATGGCGCATCTCGTCGAGGATCTGCTGCTGCTGGCCCGGCTCGACGCCGGTCGCGAGCTGGCGCACGAGCCCGTCGATCTGACGATGCTCGTCATCGACGCGGTCAGCGATGCGCACGCCGCCGGGCCCGAGCACACGTGGCAGCTCGACCTGCCCGAGGAGGCGGTCGAGACCGTCGGCGACTCGGCCCGACTCACCCAGGTCGTGGTGAACCTGCTGGCCAACGCCCGGACGCATACCCCGGCGGGTACCACCGTCGTCGCCCGGGTCCGGGCCGAGGGCGGGCACGCCGTCCTCACCGTGACCGACGACGGCCCCGGCATTCCGGAGGAGCTGCTCCCCCGCATCTTCACCCGGTTCGCCCGGGGCGACGAGGCGCGGGCGCGCGTCGCCGCGAACGGCACCCCGACCCCCTCGACGGGCCTGGGGCTGTCCATCGTCGATGCGGTCGTCGCGGCGCACCGCGGCAGCGTCGACGTGCAGAGCCGCTCCGGCCGCACGGTCTTCACGGTCCGCCTTCCGTTGGCCTGACCGGTCATCGTGCCGCGACAGTGCCCACACAGCTCCCCCACAGCGATGCTGCCGACCGTGAGGGCATGAGCGTCACCGTCACCGACCCGCAAGCCACACCGGGCGCCAAAGCAGGCGTCACACCAGGCGCCATCCCCGATTCCGGGGCCGGCGCCAACTCCGGGGCCGACGTGGCGGGGCCGATCGACCGCCGCGGGTTCCGCGCCTGGCCCCGATCCGAGCAGCTCGGCTACGTCGCCTTGCTGCTGGCGACCCTCGGCCTCTACCTCTACGGGCTGGGCGCGAACGGCTACGCCAACTCGTTCTATTCGGCCGCCGCACAGGCGGGCTCCGTCGACTGGACCGCCTTCTTCTTCGGCTCCTCCGACGCCGGCAACTCGATCACCGTCGACAAGCCCCCGGCGGCGCTGTGGGTGATGGCTGCGTCGGTGCGGCTGTTCGGGCTCTCCACGTGGGCCCTGCTCGTCCCCGAGGTGCTGATGGGCGTCGCCGCGGTGGGGCTGCTCTACCGCAGCGTGCGCCGGTACGCCGGGCACGGCGGCGCGCTCATCGCCGGGGCGGTGCTCGCCCTGACCCCGGTGGCCGTGCTGATGTTCCGGTTCAATAACCCCGACGCGCTGCTGACGCTCCTGCTCGTCGCCGCCGCCTGGGCGACGCTGCGCGCTATCGAGCCGGAGCCGTCGCGCGCGGGCCGCTGGGGCATGTCGAGCGTGCGCTGGTTCGCGCTGGTCGGGGTGTTCCTCGGGCTGGCGTTCCTGACCAAGACACTCCAGGCGTTCCTGCTGGTCCCGGTGCTCGGCCTGGTCTACCTCTGCGTCGCGCCCGGATCCCTGGGCCGCCGGCTGTTCGGTGCCCTGGCCGGGCTGAGCGCGATGGTGCTCACCGGCGGCTGGTGGGTCGCGATCGTCGAGTTGCTGCCGGCGTCGATGCGTCCGTACGTCGGTGGCAGCCAGAACAACTCCTTCCTCGAGCTGACCTTCGGGTACAACGGCTTCGGCCGCATCAACGGCAACGAAGTCGGCTCGGTGGGCGGCGGGCCGCCCGGCGGGGCTCCGGCCGGAGCTGCGGGTGGCGGCATGTGGGGCTCGACCGGCCTGTTCCGGATGTTCGCCGGCGTCTCCGGCGGGCACGTCAGCTGGTTCCTTCCGACGGCCCTGATCTTCCTCGTCGTCGGGCTGGTGGCGACCGCCCGCGCTCGACGTACCGATCCCCTGCGCGCCGCCCTCCTCGTCTGGGGCGGCTGGACCGTGGTGACCACCCTGGTGTTCAGCTTCATGGCCGGGATCTATCACGACTACTACACGGTCGCGCTGGCCCCCGGCATCGCCGCGCTCGTGGGCCTGGGCGCCGGGATCGGCTGGCGACGGCGCGACTCGTGGCTGTGGACGGCCGCTCTGGCCGTCAGCACCGCGGCCGCCGCGAGCTGGGGCTTCGTGCTGCTGACCCGGGTGGCCGGCGTCGCCTACGGGCCGCTGCGGTACGCGGTGCTGACCGTGGGCCTGGCGACCGCGCTGCTGCTCTTGGTGCACGACCGGATCCACGCGCGAGTCGTGCCGATCGTCGCGGGCACGGCTGTCGTCGCGACGCTCGCGGGGCCGGCGGCCTACGCGGCCTCCACCGTGGCGACGCCGCACACCGGCTCGATCGTCACGGCCGGGCCGGCGGGCGCCGGGATGGGGGGTCCGGGCGGCTTCGGCGCCCGGGGCGCCCCCGGCGGGGCGCAGTTCCCCGGCGGGACACAGTTGCCCGGCGGGGCGCAATTCCCCGGCGGCACACAGGCCCCCGGCGGCGGGGGCGGGCTCCTCGACGCGAGCGTGCCGGACCGCGCCGTCGTCCAGGCCATGCAGGCCGACGCTGCCAAGTACCGCTGGGTCGCCGCCACGATCGGCTCCCAGAACGCGGCCGGCCTGCAGCTCGGCACCGGCGAACCGGTCATGCCCATCGGCGGCTTCAACGGCTCGGACCCCAGCCCGACGCTGGCGCAGTTCCAGGACTACGTCCGGGCCGGTCAGATCCACTACTTCCGCGCCGGTGGCGGGATGGGCGGGCGCCAGAACGGCGGCAGCAACGCCGCGGCACAGATCTCGGCCTGGGTGGAGGCCAACTACGCCCAGGTCAGCATCGGCGGGCAGACGTTCTTCGACATGACCAAGCCGCTGACGAACCCGACGTCCTGACCGGCCCGCGCCTCGAGGAGTCCCCAGGCCCACGCACCGAGTCAGCCGGCTGGCGACGTACAGTACCGCCCTTCTGGGCCCCTGCGCCGCAACGGTCGATCTCCTGACCTGCAGCGATGAAAACGGCTGCCGGCGTGAGGCGGAGTACTGTACGTCGCGGGCCGACAGTCCCGCGCCGAGGGGGCTGATCGCCACGAAAAGACCCGGCACCTGATGCGGTGCCGGGTCTTTTGCGCGTGGCGGAGGCGGAGGGATTTGAACCCTCGATGGGGTATAACCCCCAAACCCGCTTAGCAGGCGGGCGCCATAGACCGGACTAGGCGACGCCTCCACGCGTCGACGGCCCGCGCGGGGCCGTCGAGGTCGTGGCAAGGTTACCCGTTCGGACCAGCGCAAGACAAAAGCGCGCCAGCGGTGACGGCGCCGCCACTCACGAGCGGTCCGCACCGGCACACGACGGGGTCAGCACCGGCACACGACGGGGTCAGCACCGGCACATGAGGGGGTGGGCACCGGCACACGAGAAGGACCCCCGGGGATCCCGGGGGTCCTTCTCGAAGTCTGAAGAGTGGGGACGCTCAGAGCGGACGGACGTTGTCCGCCTGCGGACCCTTCGGGCCCTGCGTCACCTCGAACTCGACTCGCTGCGCCTCGTCGAGCGAGCGGTAGCCGCTCGTCTGGATGGCGGTGTAGTGAACGAAGACGTCGGGGCCGCCGCCGTCCTGAGCAATGAAACCGAAGCCCTTTTCGGCGTTGAACCACTTCACGGTGCCCTGAGCCATGCGAAATACAACTCTCTATCTGTGAGGCCGTCGGCGCGACACGGGAACGTGCGCACCTGGCTGCGACGCACCCCCGACACCGCGGGACATGCCCACCCGGACCGATCAGATCTGCCCGGTTTGCTACGAGGAACCGCTAAGCAACCAAGCTTCACGGTAGCACGGGCCCCTTCGGGCCGAACAGGTCGAGCGCCCAGATTCTTTGGGCCGCCCAACGGGGAGCGGCATCCGGGGATGTCGTCAGCGGCCAGACCCCTCGCACCCGCAGCTGCGCCGATGCACCACCTCGCCGGCCAGGCGCAACGACTGCACGGGCGCGTCCGGGGTGTTCATCCGCCGGATCAGCATCTGCACGGCCCGGGCGCCGATCGCGAACCACGGCTGGGCGAGCGCCGTCATGGTGGGGTCCACGATGCCCGACCAGGGCACCTCGTCGAAGCAGACCATGGCGAGGTCGCCGGGCACCGCGATGCCGGCGCTGCGGGCCGCGCGCAGGGCGCCGAGCGTCGCCGCATAACCGGCGGTGAACAGGCCGGTCGGCGGCTGGGGCCCGGCGAGCAGGGCGGCCACGGCACGGCGTGCCGTGTCCTCGCTGACGCTGTCCTCGATCACCAGGTCGGGATCGACGGCGAGTCCGCGGCGGCGATGCGCCTCCTGGTAGCCGGACCTGCGCTCCCGGAAGGTGGCCTGACCGTGCGGTCCCCCCACGTAGGCCACTCGGGTGTGACCGCGCTGCAGCAGGTGGTCGACCAGGGAGATGGCCGCGGCCTCGTTTTCGACGCCCACCTGGTCGGCGCGGATGTCCTGCAGCCGGTCGATGACGACCAGGGGCACGGACCGCTCCCGGATCAGGCGAAGCGCGCCGTCCTGCCAATCCACGGACGGGACCACCAGCAGCCCGTGCACGTGGTGGGCGAGCAGCCGGGCCACGACCTTGGCCTCGTGCTCGGCGTCGTCGTGCGTGTCGGCGAGGATCATCTGCACCCCACGCCGGGAGGCCTCCGCCTCCACCCCGTCGACGAGTTCGCGCAGCGCGGGGTTGACCGAGGCCGACAGCGCGAGCCCGATCGTCAGGGTCGAGCCGGCCGCCAGGGACCCGGTCACCGGCCGATGGCGGAAGCCGAGGCGTTCCATCGACGCCAGCACCTGGCGCCGCGTATCGGGGTTGACCGGACGCGTCCCGTTGATCACGTGCGACACGGTGCTCACCGATACACCGGCGTCGCGCGCGACCATCGTCATAGTGACACCCGGCATGGCTCCCATCCTCGCGCACGGCGAGCGCCGGCGACGACGCTGCCCCGCCTCATCGTGTCGCGACCGGCCTCGCGCCCGTCATACCCCCGCCGGTATTATTGTCGCAACCTCCGGCCTTTGCCGGGCGTGTTGTCGACCGGCGGCGCCGGTCCGGTCCGGAAGGCGACGCCCATGGTCTCCCTCGATCCCACTGACATGGCTCCGGTCGTCAACCGCCTGCGGCGCGCCCAGGGGCAACTCGGCGGCGTCCTCGCCATGATCGATGACGGCCGCGAGTGCGAGGACGTGGTCACCCAGCTGGCCGCGGTGAGCAAGGCCATCGACCGCGCGGCGTACTCCCTGATCGCCTCCACTCTGCGGCGGTGTATCGACGCCGGCGACGAGAGCAGCCTGGACGCCAAGCGGCTGGAGAAGATCTTCCTGTCGTTCGCCTGACGTGCGCGGACGTCGAGGGGCGGCCGGTGCGCTGCCCGCGCTCTGCGCTGCGCTGCTGGCGGGCTGTGGCGCCGGTTCCGGTTCCGGTTCGGGCGATCCGGCCGGTTCGGCCGACACCGGCGGTACGTCGGGTGCCGACGGGCCGCCGTCGGCCTCAGCGGGTACGGCGTCGGCCGGCGCCGCGTCCGCACTCACGGCCACGCCCACGCTCCCCGGCGCCGATGCGGCCTTCCTCGCTCTCCCCGACGGCCTCGGGCGGCGGGCAGGCGTGGCGATCACGCCGGTTCGACCGCCCGAACCCCTCGGATCTCCGAGGTGGTCGTTCTCCTGGGGTGGCCAGGCCGGCGGCCCGGCCTGGTCGACGATCAAGGTGCCGCTGGCCGTGGCGTTCGGCAGCGCGTTCGGCGCGGGCGAGGCCGACACGCAACGGCGGACGCTGGAACAGTCCGACAACGACGCGGCGGGGGTGCTCTGGACACGGCTGGGCTCGGGCGCCACGGCCGCATCGGCCGTCCAGGCGGAGCTGCGGGCGGGTGGCGACGCGCAGACGGTGGTGCCGTACGCCGAGGTGCGCGCCCCGTATACGCCGTACGGTCAAACCGACTGGACCCTGGCGCGCTCGGCGACGTACGCGGCGAGCCTGCCCTGCCGACCCGCCGCCGCGGCCGCCTATCAGCACCTGCGCACCCTGGCCGCGTCGCCCGGGTGGGGGCTGGGCGCGGTCGGGGCGGAGGCGTACAAGGGCGGGTGGGGTCCGCGGGTCGAGGGCGGATATCTGGCGCGGCAGCTCGGGGTCCTGACCACGGCCGACGGGGGGCGGGTGGCGGTGGCGGTGCTGGTGGTGAGCGACGGCGGGTACGACGTGGCGACGGCCGAGCTGACCACGGTGGCGCAGTTCGTCGGTCCCCGGGTGCGCGAATTGCCCGGTGGTCGGTGTTGATCGGCGGCCCGACCGGGATGCCGGGTGGTTGGGGGCCAGCGCCGTACACTGACCTGTGCCCGGGTGACCGGGTCGGGAGGGCTCGCATAGTGGCCTAGTGCGGCGGTCTTGAAAACCGCTATGGGGTGATCCCTCATCGTGGGTTCGAATCCCACGCCCTCCGCTCCCTGGGCCGGCTACGAAGCCGGCGGAAGAGGCACCTCGACCAGATTCCGCTCATTGAGCACGTAGATCCATGGCCCGTCGGGGCGCTCGCGCAACAGCTGCTAGATGGCGTCCCAGCGCCGCACGATCCTGACCAGCCAGTCCCACGTCGGCAAGTCCCGCTTCCCACCAATGCGGAGCACCCGAAGTCCAGAGTCTCGAATCTGTGCCAGCTCCGCCGGCCTGGTGCGGATGTGTTTGTCCCGCCCGATGGCGACGAGTCCTCGGCTGGCCACCGCCGGAATCCAGACCGGGTCGAGCACCCCCAATGGACACTCCGGAACAAGCCCGTGCCCCACATGCACCGTGTCGCGCCGCGCCGCCTCCAGGGCCTTCCCCAGTCCGAGCGCGCTTTCATCGACGTAGAAACGCAACCCGTCGCGCTGTGCCGTCATCTCCGCCCTCAGGCGGCCTGACTGCGAACGAGCTCATATCGCAACGCCGCGTCGACCTGCAGTCGCGTCATCTCGTACATGTCAGCGATCGCGTCAACGGGCTCCCCCGCACGGAACAGCTCCCCGATGATCTCCGTACGCACTCCGCGGCCCTGCACCGTGGGCTCACCGAAACTCACGAGCGGGTCGATCACCACTTCCTCGATCGACGCCCGCGGTCGCAGCCGGCAGATCTGCTCGCCAAACCCCGAGTTCACCCAGTCGCTCGACTCGCTAAAATCACGTGCCTGCGGCGACCAGTCCAACACCTGCTGACCCGTGCGTACGATCACCAGCTGAAGCGGCTTGTCCAAGCTGACCACGTCCTGAACCCGACGAACCAGCTCCCGCCCCGACACATCCAGCCAAATCCGCGCCGAAGCCAGCGGATAGGGCGTGCCCAACTCCCGGCGCAGCATCTCCACCGCTGGCCTCAGCCTGATGAGCGGCACGCCAGCGTCCCTGTATTCCGAGAGCAGCCGCGTTTCCACGAACTCCCCCCAGGTGGCCACATCGTTCCCGGTGGACTCGTGGCGCACGACGGGCTCGTAGTGCCTGCCCTGTCGCTGGTAGCCGTCGATCCACCGCTTGGCGGTCCCTGACTGCAGTCCCAGAACGCGATCAATCTGCGCCATGCCATACACAGGGCGCTCAAGCAGATCAACCGGCTGGGTCACCTCCCCATGATGACAGCAACTCCCGCCGCGGGCTTGGCGTCGCCCCGCCCTCGTCAGGTCAAGACGACAGCGTCAACGCTCATCGTGGGTTCGAATCCCACGCCCTCCGCCGATGTAGCGCAGGTGTCAGATGTCGTCGCTGGCCAGGGGCTGGAGCTTGGCCGCCGTCATCAGCGGATTCCAGGCGTCCAGGAACGACTTCTTCGCAGCCGAGGCCTTGGCGTTGGCCTGGGTCAGCCCGTCGTCGCCCTGGCAAACCGTCCCGGCCGCAGCCATCTGCACGTAGACCTGGTCCGCCGCCGCGGACGCCTGCAGCGCCGCCTTCAACTTGTCCCGCGCATCCAGGGCGCTGGGCAGCTTGCGGAACGGCTCGTCGCCGATGTCGTTGAGCTTGGCCAGTTGCGCCATCCGACCCTGCAGCGCGTCGTCCATCTGCGTCTTCCCCGTGGCCTTGTCGCCCTTGGTGCAGTACGAGGTGATCCCTTGCACGAGCGTCGAGCGCGACCCCCGCCCAGCGTCCAGGATCTCGCTCACCGCGACCCGCGCGGCCTGCGCGTCCGGGTCGGCGCCGGTGCTCGTCGTCGAGGACGGCGTCGTCGGAGTGGTCGTCGACCCGGCAACAGCGGTGCCGGGGCTCTTCGGAGCGGCCGGGGAGTCGCCACCCCGTAACGCGCTGAAGGCCCAGATCAGGCCCCCGACCAGGAGCAGAGCCACCACGACGATCGGCCACGCCGGCGCTCGACGCGCCCCGTCGTCGGGGCGCCCGGGGAGCAGCGGCGGCCCGGCGTCCGGCCGCTCCTGCGCCGCATCCGGCCAGGCCGCGAACTGGTCCTGGATCGGCGTGCGCGCTCCCGCTTGTGCCGCTGGTGGTGCGGCGGGTGCCGACATGCCGACAACCGCGGCCGGTGGCGCCGGTGCCGGCGTCGCAGGGATGGGACGCGTCGGTTCGTTGCTCACCTCGCTCATCGGCGCCGTGGCCTGCTCGACCCCGCCATGCGCCGGGTCGGCCGTGCTGGGCTCGGTGAGCTCTGTGGGCTCGGTGGGCTCAGTGGGCTCAGTGGGCTCAGTGGGCTCGGAGTGATTCGGCTCACCCGGCTCGGGATAGCTCGGCTCGCCCGGCGCCTGCTGGGCCGGGGCCGGAGCCTGGGGCGCGACCGGCGCCGCCGGGGCTGCGGGTGCTACGGGTGCCGACTGGTCCGACCCGGGCTGCGCCACCTGGGCGCCGCATCGGACGCAGAACCGAGCGCTGACCGGCAGCTGGGCACCACACACGGCGCAGTACATGGCCCTGAACCCTCTCCTCGGTCCATCTGCTCGGCGGGCACCGAATCGGCGCCGCGAGCATGCGGTCAGCGACGTAGCCTAACCAGTTACCCCCGCTCGCCCACATCGCGCCTGCTCGGAGGCTTCCCGGATGCCGGCCCGGCGGGTACCGTCTAGGCTCGCGACCAGTGCGGCGAACCCTCGTTCGCCGCAGCACATCTGGTGAAAGGGGGCCCGCGATGCGTGGCCGACTCATGTTCCTCGCCGGCGCGACGGCCGGTTATGTCCTTGGCGCGAAGGCCGGTCGGGGCCGGTACGAGCAGATCAAGACCCAGGCCGACAGCCTGTGGCACGACCCGCGCGTGCAGGAGAAGGTCGGGCAGGCGCAGTCGTTCGTCGCCGAGACGGGCGGCGCGGTCGTCGACAAGGCCAAGGAGAAGGCGCCCGAGGTGCAGGCCAAGCTCGGCGGGGCGGCCGACACCGCGAAGGCCAAGGTCGCCGACGCAACGGGCGCCAGCAGCGCCCCGGGTGAGGCCAAGGCCGACGACGACATGCGCGCGGGCATGACGCCGCACTCCGAGCAGGGTCAGTAGCCACCCCAGGCGGCGACCATGAGCAGCGACGAAGCCCCGACCCCAGAGGACACCTCCCGCGCCGAGCTCCTGCCGGAGGAGATCGCGGCCGGGAGCGATGACCCCATCGGTCAGGCCGAGGCGATCCTGGCCGAATCGCTGGAACGCACCCAGAATCCGGAGGCCGAGATCCGGCGGACCGCCGAGGACGCCACCGGCGGCAGCGTCGATCCGCGCTGACGCGGCCCGGGCGGCAGGGCAGCGGGGCGATCGACGCGGCGACGCGTCAGGATTGCCCGCGTCCGCATTGCACTCGTCAGTACGGCGCGCGGCTGTAGATCGTGGCGTAATCGTCGGGGACCCGGTGTCCCAGCCAGCCCTCGATCAGCCACCGGCCCGCGGCGTACGACGCAGGCAGGGTCACCTCGCCCGCGGCGAGCGCCCCGTCGAGCTCGGCCCGGGTGAACCAGCGGGCCGCGACCACCTCATCGGGGTCGATGGCCAGGCCGGGGTCGGCGACGTGCGCGACCATGGCGACCATCAGTTGCGCTGCGGCGGGCCAGGGTTGGCTGCCCGCATAGGACACCTCGGTCACCGTGAGGCCGAGTTCCTCGGCCACCTCCCGACGTACGGCGTCCTCCAGCGACTCCGCCGCGTCGACGAACCCCGCCGGGCAGGACATGCCCACGGCTGAGGCCCAGTGGTGGCCCCGGGACAGGCAGATCCGGTCGTCCGCGTCGAGCACCGCCATGATGACGACCGGGTCGGTCCGCGGGTAATGCTCGGCGTCGCAGCTCGGACACCGCCGCAGCCAGCCCGCACTGGCCAGTGCGGTGGCCGTCCCGCACCGCGAGCAGTAGCCGTGCAGCCGGTGCCATCGCCCCACGCCCAGACCCACGGACATCGCCTCGGCATCCGCCGTCGTCAACGCCGCCGTCGCCTCGCGCCACGGGGTCCAGCCGTCCTCGGGATCCCCCGGCGTGCGGTGCACCCGGACCAGCCGCCGAGACCCCTCGGGGCCGCCCAGCCACAGCGTCAACGCCTCGGGCCCACCGTCGCCGGGTTCGGGGCGGCGCCAGGCCAGGGCACGGCGGTCGTCGCGGAGCCGGACGTGCAGGGGTGCCACATCGCACACGCGCGTGCCGGGGGCGGCGAGCGCTACCTCGGCGGCGTCGTCGCGCAACCGATCGTGCCCGCGCCGATCCCAGCCGGAGTGTTGCAACCACAGGTCGCGAACGGCGGGGTACGGCGGGGTACGGCGGGCCGCATCGGGAGCGCTCGTCACGCCGAAATCCTAGGCAGCGGTGGGCGTCCCGCGCAGCACGGCCCGCCGGAGCGAGGCGAGGCCGGCGCCGGACGGGCGGCGGGCCCCCGGCCGCGTCGACTGCCGCCCCACTTCGTCCGGCTGCTCGGCCCGACTCACGTCGACTGCCGCCCCACTTCGTCCGGCTGCTCGGCCCGACTCCCGTCGACTGCCGCCCCACTTCGTCCGGCTGCTCGGCCGCCCGTCCGGTGGATGCGGCTGTGGGAGCGGATGTGGGTGCAGATGTGGGTGCAGAACCTGCTGCCATCACGACAACTTATGCACCCACACGCGCACCCACACCGGAGAAGCACGCGCACCCACATCCGCACCCACATCGGAGAAGCATGCGCGCCCACATCGGAGCGCCGCGCCGCCCACATCGGGCGGGTGCCGCAACGGCGGCTGGCGGCTACCTCGGATCGGCCGGGGCCGGCTATCTCAGGACGCCCTCAGATCCACAGCTGCGGCTCGGCGAACATCGCCTCGTACGGGTCCTCGGCCGGCCGAAGCTCCATGGCGCGGTGCTTGGCCGGCACGCCGGTGGCCACCGTGTTCGGCGGGACGTCCTTGACGACCACCGAGTTGGCCCCGATCTGGGCGCCGGGGCCGACCGTGATCGCACCCAGCACCCGGGCGCCCGCGCCCAGCGTCACGTGATCGCCCACGGTCGGGTGCCGCTTGCCCTTGGCCAGGGTGCGCCCGCCCAGGGTGACGGCGTGGTACATCATCACGTCGTCACCCACCTCAGCCGTCTCCCCGATCACGACGCCCATCCCGTGGTCGATGAAGAACCGCCGCCCGATCGTCGCGCCGGGGTGGATCTCGATGCCGGTGCGGGCGCGGGTCCATTGGGAGAGCAGCCGCGCGGGCAGCTTGCCCTTGTCGTGAGCCCACATCTCGTGCGCCAACCGGTGCGCCCAGATCGCGTGGAGACCGGGGCTGACCAGCGCCATCTGCAGGCGACCGGTCGCCGCGGGGTCTCGCTCGATGGCGGCGTCGAGGTCCTCCAGGACCGAGTCGCGCGCCTTGGCGAGCTTGCCCCTGCGGTGCAGTCCGGCCTGGTCGGCGTCGCGGCGTTCGCGCGGGGTCGGGACCTCGTACTCCGGGCGGCCGGCCTCCCGGGCCTCCTCCTGGCTGGAGGTATCCGCCCCGTCGGGGCCGTCGGGTGCCCACAGCCCACGCCGTACGTCGCGATCCCCGCGAATCACCCGCAGCAGGCGGGTCGAGGTGCGCGAGACCGGACCGGCCTCGTCCTCGCGGACCGCTGGTACGTCATTCCAGATGGCGCTCATGGTGGCCTTCTCCCGGATCGGCAGGGGTTGTCGCAGGTCGGCAGGGGATCCCCGGAAGGGACGCGGCCTGATCAGCCGGTCAGGCCCTCGAAGAGGATCGTGGACAGGTAGCGCTCGCCGGTGTCGCACAGGACGGTGACGATGGTCTTGCCGGCGTATTCGGGCTGGGCGGCCAGGCGTGCGGCGGCGGCGAGGTTGGCCCCGGCGGAGATGCCCACCAGCAGACCCTCCTGGGTGGCGGCCTTGCGGGCGAACTCCACGGCGGTCGGCGCATCGACGGTCACGACCTCGTCGACGACGTCGCGCTGGAAGTTCTCGGGGATGAAGTTGGCGCCCATGCCCTGGATCTTGTGCGGCCCCGGCGTACCGCCCGACAGGATCGGCGACTCGGCCGGCTCGACGGCGACGACGCGCACCTGGGGGTTGCGCTCCTTGAGGTAGCGCCCGGCCCCGGACACCGTGCCGCCCGTGCCCACGCCCGCGACCAGCACGTCGACGACGCCGTCGGTGTCGGCCCAGATCTCGGCGCCGGTGGTGTCGTGGTGGATCTTCGGGTTGGCCGGGTTGGCGAACTGGCTGGCCAGGATCGCGTTGTCAGCCCCGGCGAGCTCGTTCGCCCGGTCGACGGCGCCCTGCATGCCCTTGGCGCCCGGGGTGAGCTCCAGTTCCGCGCCGAAGGCCCGCAGCAGCGCGCGCCGCTCCGTGCTCATCGTGTCGGGCATGGTCAGGACGACCCGGTAGCCCCGGGCGGCGCCGACCATCGCCAGGGCGATGCCGGTGTTGCCGCTGGTCGCCTCGACGATGGTCCCGCCGGGACGGAGCTCGCCGGAGGCCTCGGCGGCGTCGACGATGGCCACGCCGATGCGGTCCTTCACGGAGCCGGCCGGATTCGCGAACTCGCACTTGGCGAGGATGGTGGCCCCGCCCGGGGCGATGCGGTTGAGGCGGACGAGGGGCGTACGCCCCACGGTGGCGGTCACGTCGGCGAAGACGGGCATGTCGTGTCAATCCCCTGATGTCGGCGGTTGGTCGTGGGTAAGTCAGCGGTAGGTCGTCGGTGGGTCACAGACGTGGACGGTCGTCACGTCCGTCCCCGGGCAACAGTAGGACCGTTATGAATATTCCAACAAAGTCTTATGCATGCCGTCTCACGGATTGACCGGTGGTGGGCGAGCGTCCTCTACCGACCAGTAACCAACCCGCAGGTCACCGGTCGAAATGTCCCGCTCGAGAGAGACGTCACAGGCCTTCGAGCCATCCGCGACCACCCCGCTCCGTATCATCGCAGCATGTCAGCGCTCCAGATCACGGCGATCGTGCTGTGCCTCGTCGTCCCGTCGCTCGGCTGGATCATGCTGTTCCGGCGGGTGTGGACCTACTCCCAGGTCTTCCGGATGGGCACCGCCGACCCGACGCGCACGGACCGTCCGCTGCAACGCACCTGGGTCGTGATCAAGGAGTTCCTGTTCCACACCCGGATGAAGCGCCTGCCGATCGTGTCGCTGGCGCACTGGTTCGTGGCCGTCAGCTTCTTCGTGCTCTTCTCCACGCTGGTCAACGCGTTCTTCCAGCTGGTCTGGCCGGAGTTCCGGCTGCCGATCATCGGGCACTTCCCGCCGTTCGAATGGCTGGTCGAGCTGCTCGGCTGGGGCGGCCTGGTCGGCATCATCGCGCTGATCGTGATCCGGCAACGCAACCACCCGCGCTCGGCCGCCGGCGTGCACGGTCGCCGCAGCCGGTTCTTCGGCTCGACCTGGTGGCAGGCGTACTACGTCGAGGCCACCATCCTCGGCGTCACGATCATGATCCTGCTGCTGCGCTCCCTCGAGGCGCGGATGGTGCAGATCGACAGCCCCGGCGAGAGCATGCTGCTGCACTTCCCGTTGACCGGCTGGATGGCCGGCATGTGGGGCTACATGGGCTCGGGCCGGGAGGCACTGCCGCAGCTCTACGAGGCCATCTACATCTTCGCGATGCTCAAGATCCTGATCAGCTTCGCGTGGATGATCGTCATCTCCACCCAACCCACCATGGGCGTGGCCTGGCACCGCTTCCTGGCCTTCGTCAACATCTGGTTCAAGCGGGAGTCCTCCGGCCGTACGGCGCTCGGTGCGGTCCGTCCGATGCTGACCCCGGCCGGCACCCCGATGACGCTGGCCGACATCGAGGCGATGGGCGAGGAGCCCGAGGGCGACGGCGAGCCGAGCGAGCCGCGGATGGGCGCCGGCAAGGCCGAGGACTTCTCCTGGAAGTCGCTGCTGGACTTCACCACCTGCACCGAGTGCGGTCGCTGCCAGAGCCAATGTCCGGCCTGGAACACCGACAAGCCCCTGTCGCCGAAGCTGCTCGTGATGACCCTGCGCGATCACGCGCACGAGAAGGCGCCGTGGATCCTGGCCAGCGAGGACACCCGCCACGACGAGCCCAAGCACATCAAGCGGCTCGAGGAGATCCCGCTGGTGGGCGCCACGGGGTACGAGGAGAAGTACCCGCTCGGGGCGTACGACGCGCTCGGCCCGGACGCGATCATCGACAGCGACGTCCTGTGGAGCTGTACGACGTGTGGCGCGTGCGTCGAGCAGTGCCCCGTCGACATCGAGCACGTCGACTCCATCATCGACATGCGCCGTCACCAGGTGCTCATCGAATCGGCCTTCCCCGGCGAGCTGGGTGGCCTGTTCAAGAATATGGAGGGCAAGGGCAACCCGTGGGGCATGGCGCCCAAGGATCGGATGGACTGGGCCAAGGGCCTGCCGTTCGACGTACCCGTCGTCGGCGCCGATGTGGAGTCGCTCGCGTCGGTCGACTACCTTTTCTGGGTGGGCTGCGCCGGGGCCTACGAAGACCGCGCCAAGAAGACCACACGCGCCGTGGCCGAGCTGCTGCACACCGCCGGCGTCACCTTCGCCGTGCTCGGCGAGGGCGAGTCCTGCACCGGTGACTCGGCGCGTCGGGCCGGCAACGAGATCCTGTTCCAGATGCTGGCCGCACAGAACATCGAGATCCTCAACGAGTCCCAGGCGACCAAGATCGTCGTGACCTGCCCGCACTGCCTGAACACGCTGAAGAACGAGTACCCGCTGTTCGGCGGCAACTACGAGGTCATCCACCACACCCAGCTGCTCAACCGGCTGGTGCGCGAGCGCAAGCTGACCCCGGTGTCCCGGCCCGAGGTGGCCTCGGCCAAGGACGTCGCCTCCACCGGACGCAGCGTCACCTACCACGACCCGTGCTACCTGGGCCGGCACAACCACGTGTACGCCCCGCCGCGCGAGCTGCTCGGCGCCCTGCCTGGCGTGTCGTACTCCGAGATGGCGCGTTCCAAGGAAAAGTCGTTCTGCTGCGGCGCCGGCGGCGCGCGCATGTGGATGGAGGAGAAGCTCGGCGAACGGATCAACGCCAACCGTACGGCGGAGGCCGTCGCTACCGGCGCCGAGCGGATCGCGATCGGCTGCCCGTTCTGCCGGGTCATGTTGTCGGACGGCCTGAACGCGCAGAAGGAGAACGGTACGGCGCGCGCCGAGGTCGAGGTTGTCGACGTGGCACAAATGCTGCTGGCGGCGGTGCGCGCTCCCGTCGATCGGGCACCCGAGCCTGCCGCGGCTCCGGCACCGGCGCCCGTTGAGGCAGCTGAGGTCGTGAAGGCCGAGGCGGCCGAGGTCGTCGAGGCTCCTCTTGATGAGGCGCCGGGTGCGTCCGCGCCCGCGGCGGCCGGGGAGTTCCGGGACGAGGCCGAGGCGTCGAAGCGGGCCGGGGAAACCGACGCCGACCTGGCCGGGGCCAACGAGGGCGACACGGCGACCACGCCGGCCGCCGAGGACGTGCTCGAGCGTGCCGAGGAGGAGGCCGCGCAGGCCCCCGTCGGGGGCGGCGACACCGACGCGACCGAGGCCGTCGCGCCGCCGGTCGAGACACCGGCTGCGCAGCCAGCACCGGCGACGGCCGCCACCATGCCCAAGGGCAAGATGTCGGCCGCGGAAGCGCTCGCCGCGATGGGTGCCGCCCCAGCTGCTCCGGCCCCGGCCCCGACCCCGGCCCCGGCCCCGGCCCCGGCTGAACCTGCCGCACCTGCCCCGGCCGCAGCTGCCAGCGCCCCCGCTGAGCCCGCCGCTGCGGCTCCCGAGACCGCGCCGCCTGCTCCAGCACCTACTGCTGCTCCGGTCTCCGCCGCCGCTCCTTCGGCTGGCGCTGCCGGCGCCGCGGCCTGGGCGCTGGTGCGCGAAAAGCTCGGCGACCGCAAGACGATGCCCGCGTCCGAGGCGTTGGCCGTGTTGGGTTCGACGCCGGCACCGGCTGCAGCCAAGGCCGAGCCGGCCGCGGCACCAGAGCAGCCCCCAGCAGCCACCGCCGCTGAGGCCCCCGCCGCCGAGGCTCCGGCCCCGGCTCCTGGCCCCGCCGCGGAGGCTCCGGCCCCTGCGCCCGCCGTAGCTCCGGCCCCGGCACCCGATGCTGCCGCAGCTCCAGCTCCAGCTCCGGCTCCGGCCGCCGCTCCAGCTGCGGCCCCGGCTGTCGCGGCGCCTACAGGCGGGGCTGCTGCATGGGCGGCTCTGCGCGAGAAGGTCGGCGACCGCACCATGATCCCGGCGTCCGAGGCCATGGCCGTGCTGGGCAGTCTCCCCGCCCAGGCCCCGGCGGCCGCTCCCGCACCGGCGCCCGCGGCAGCTCCTGCCCCCGCACCGGCGCCCGCGGCAGCTCCTGCCCCCGCACCGGCTCCTGCCCCCGCACCGGCACCTGCCCCCGCGGCAGCTCCGGCGCCTCAGGCCGAGCCAGCCGCACCGGAAGCAACCGCGGCACCGGCGAAGAAGGCCCCGGTCAAGCTCGCCTCGGTGCTGAAGTCGAAGTCGCCGGCCGCTGCGCCGACGGCCCCGACCGAGGCCGAGGCACCAGCGAAGCCCGAGGCCGCGCCGACACCAGCCCCCGAGGCGAAGGCTGAGCCCGCGCAGGTGCCCGCCCGGTCGGCGGCGCCGGCTGCTGCAGCACCTGCGGCCGCTGCCCCGGTCGCTGCGGGCAACGCCCAGTGGGCCAAGCTGCGGGAAGCGCTCGGCGAGCGCACCACGATGCCGGCGTCCGAGGCCATGAAGATCCTCGGCGGCTAACGGCGTCGATCGCGCCGCCGCCCCCGGCGTACCCGAAGCACCCGGCGTACCGCAGCACCCGACCCGACCGCTCGGCGCCCGCTTCCTCATACCACGGTATGAAGAGGGGGGCGCCGAGCGGTTGTCGACCCCGGTCGGGACCACTGCACGAGGATGACAGCCTCGGGACGGGCGGGGGCTGCCGGCGCGGGTGAGCCGACGGGGCAGGATGGGCCCGTGCCCGTCGAGCCGCTTTCCCTGCCAGGGCTGATCCTGGTCCTGGCCGCCGTCGTGATCGGCCTATCGAAGACGAGCGTCGGCGGGTTCGCGGCGTTGGCCGTGGCGGCGTTCGCGGTGTACCTGCCGACGAAGGAGTCCACGGCCGCCGTCTTGCTGCTGCTCCTGATCGGCGATGTGGTGGGGGTGGCGCGGTACCGGAAGGCCGCCAGTTGGCCGCTGCTGCGCCGACTGCTGCCCAGCGTGCTCCCCGGGGTGGCCGTCGGTGCGGTGTTCCTGCGCGTCGTGGACGACCACACCCTGCGGCTCTCGATCGGCGTGATCCTCACCGTCATGGTGGCGATCCAGCTGACGCTGCGGCTGCGCCACCGTCGCCGGACTGACCCCCGCCCGGACGGACCCACCCCACCCGACGTACCGGAGCAACCCCACCGCCTCGCCGGCGTCGCGGCCGGCATCGCCGCCGGATTCACCACGATGACCGCCAACGCCGCGGGGCCGGTGATGACCCTCTACCTGCTCGCGTGCCGCGTCGACAAGATGGCGTTCGTCGGGACGAATGCGTGGTTCTTCCTCCTGGTCAACCTCAGCAAGACGCCGTTCAGCGCCGCGCTGGGGCTGTTCCCGGCGTCGACGCTGGCGCTGACGGTCGCCTTGGCGCCGTTCGTCCTGGCCGGGACGTGGCTGGGCGTCAAGCTGGTACGTCGGGTCGACCAGCGCACGTTCGACGCGCTGGCGCTGGCCGCAAGCGCGGTGGCCGCTGTGGCGCTGCTGGTCCGCTGACGCGGTTCCGCTGGTCCGCTGACGCGGTGCTGCTGGTCCGCTGACGCGTTCCCGATCGACGCGGACGCGGTCCCGCTGGACGTGGACGACCGCTTGAGTCGTGGACGGATGTGTCGATGGGGTGATGCCGGTCCCCTTCCTGCGCGTCGTACGGGCGCCCGCGCCGGCCCCGCCCGCGCCCCGCAGCGAAGGAGTCCCCTCAGTGGACCAGCCCACCATGTTCGTCGAGCCCGCCGAGACCGTCGAGACACTCGACACCGTCGAGGCCGTCGAGGCTGTCGTCACCGTCGACATCGTCGAGGTCGCGTCCGACGCCGACCTGGCCCAGCAGCCTGACAGCGACCTCGGTCAGCAGCCCGCCTCCGCGGTCGCCGCGTACTTCGGCGAGACGCAGGAGGAGGCGGAGGCGGCTTTCGTGGCAACCCGCAGCGGCGTCGTCGAGGCCGTCCGCGAGGTGCTTCCCACGCAGGTCCAGGCCGCCGAAACCGCCCTGGCGGCCCCGGCCGCCGAGGCGTCGACCTATGTGTGGCCAAGCCTGGTCGTCTCCTCGCTCGCGCTGTCCGCCGAGGGTTACCCGGTGCCGACCGAGGCCGAGGTCGCCGCCCTGTTCGACCGCTGGAACGCCGCGCTGCAGACCGGCGACCCGGCCGAGGTCGTGGCGCTGTACGCCCCGCAGGCCACGCTGCTGCCGACGCTGTCGCCGACGTTCTGCGACGACCAGCCCAGCAAGATCGAGTACTTCACCGCCTTCCTGGCCAAGCAGCCCTGGGGGACGGTGACGAACCGGACGATCTACCGCGGTCACGGCATCGCCGTCGACACCGGTCACTACACCTTCCACCTGGCCCTGACCGGGGATGACGTCGCGGCACGCTACACCTTCACCTACGTCTGGGACGGCGGGCACTGGCTGATCTCCAGCCACCACTCCTCGGCCGAGCCGCAGCGGGCCTGACCGCTGCCCGCCGGGCGAGCGATCAGCCCGAGGGGCTAGCGATCAGCCGATCGGGGCGGGTTCGGTCGCCTCGTCGGTGATCGCCCCGGCGAACTGGCTGCGGTAGAGCCGCGCGTAGGCGCCGTCCGCCGCGAGCAGCCCCGCGTGCGTGCCCTGCTCGACGATCGCGCCGTCCTCCATCACGAGGATGAGATCGGCGTCTCGAATGGTGGACAGGCGGTGGGCGATGACGAAGCTGGTCCGGTCGGTGCGTAGCGCCGCCATCGCCTGCTGCAGCAGCAGTTCGGTGCGGGTGTCGACCGAGCTGGTGGCCTCGTCGAGGATCAGCAGGCTCGGCTGGCTCAGGAACGCCCGCGCGATGGTGATCAGCTGCTTCTCGCCGGCCGACACGTTGGATCCCTCGTCGTCCAGGACGGTGTCGTAGCCGTCAGGGAGGTGGGCGACGAACCGATCGACGTACGTCGCCTCGGCCGCCGCCCTGATCTCGGCGTCGGTCGCGCCCGGTTTGCCATAGGCGATGTTGTCGCGGATGGTGCCCTGGAAGAGCCACGTGTCCTGCAGGACCATCCCGATCTGGTCGCGCAGTTCGCGCCGGGGCATCGCGGCGATGTCGACGCCGTCCAGGGTGATCCGGCCACCGTCCAGCTCGTAGAACCGCATGATCAGGTTGACCAGCGTGGTCTTGCCCGCCCCGGTCGGCCCGACGATGGCCACCGTCTGGCCGGGCTCGACGACCAGCGACAGGTCGTGGATCAGCGGCGCGTCGGGTCGGTAGGAGAACGAGACGGCCTCGAACTCGATCCGGCCGCGGGCCGGGCCGGTGCGTCCGGTGGCGGCCGCCTCCGGGATCTGCTCGGGCGCGTCGAGCAGCTCGAAGACCCGCTCCGCCGACGCGACGCCGCTCTGCAGCAGGTTCGCCATCGAGGCCACCTGGGTGAGTGGCTGGGTGAACTGGCGGCTGTACTGGATGAAGGCCTGCACCTCGCCCAGGCTCAACGAGCCGCTGGCCACGCGCAGCCCCCCGACGACGGCGACCCCGACGAAGGACAGGTTCCCGACCAGAAACATCACGGGCATCATCAGGCCCGAGATGAACTGCGCACCGAATGCGGCGTCGTGCAAGCGCTGATTGGTCGCCTGCATGCTCGCGACGACCTCGCGGCGCCGACCGAAGACCGTCACCAGCTCGTGGCCCGTGAAGGCCTCCTCGATCGCGCCGTTGAGGTGCCCGGTCTCCGCCCACTGAGCGATGAACTGCCGCTGGCTGCGCTTGCCGATCAGGGCGGTCGCGATGATCGACGCCGGGATCGCCACCAGCGCGATTACCGTGAGCAGGGGCGAGACCAGCAGCATCATGACCAGGATGCCGAGGACCGTGACGAGGGAGTTGAGCAGCTGGCCGAAGGTCTGCTGCAGACTCATACCGAGGTTGTCGATGTCGTTGGTCACCCGCGACAGCAACTCGCCGCGCGGCTGGGCGTCGAAGTAGCTCAGCGGCAGGGCGTGCAGCTTCTCCTCGACGTCGCGGCGCAGCCGGCGCATCGTCGTCATCGAGATGAGGTTCACCAGCCATCCCGAGGCCCACATGAGTACGGCGGACACGGCGTACAGCCCGAGCACGAGCAGCAGCACCCGACCGACGGCGCCGAAGTCGACGCCCTGGCCGGGAACCAGGTCCATCGCGGCGACCATGTCGGCGAAGGTCCCCTGCCCCTGCGCCCGCAGTCCGGCCACGACCTGGTCCTTGCTCATTCCCGGGGGCAGCTGCCGCCCGATCAGGCCGCTGAAGATGAGGTCCGTGGCATGGCCGAGCACCCGCGGGCCCACCACCGACAGCGCCACGCTGGCCACGGTCAGCGCCACCGCGACGATGACCTGGGCCCGCATCGGTCCGAGCAGACCGAGCAGGCGCATTCCGGAGGCGCGGAAGTTCAACGATTTCTGCGCCGGGCCGCCGGCCATCGGGCCGTGGCCGTGACCCGTGGCCGGGCGGCGCGTGGCCGCCAGCGTCTGACCGGTCGGGTTCTTGGCCGTGCCGCCCTGCGGCGTACCTTCATCCCGTGCCATCAGGCCGCCTCCTCCGCGCTGAGCTGGGACGCCACGATCTCGGCGTACGTCGGGCAGGTCGCCACCAGCTCCTCGTGCCGCCCGATCCCGACCACGCGGCCGGCGTCGAGGACGACGATCTGGTCGGCGTCGGCGATCGTGGAGACCCGCTGGGCCACGATCAGGACCGTGCAGCGCCGGGTCAGCGGCCGCAGGGCCGCACGCAGCCGGGCGTCGGTGGTCAGGTCGAGCGCGCTGAAACTGTCGTCGAACAGATAGATCTCCGGCTGGGCGACCAGGGCCCGAGCGATGCACAGGCGTTGTCGCTGGCCGCCGGAGACGTTCGTGCCGCCCTGGGCGATCGACGCCTCCAGAGCGCCGTCCATCCGCCGCACGAAATCCTCGGCCTGGGCCACGCGCAACGCGGCCCACAGGTCGTCGTCGGTGGCGTCCGGATTGCCGTAGCGCAGGTTGCTGGCGACGGTGCCGGAGAACAGGTACGGCCGTTGCGGCACGATCGCCACCCGACTCCACAGGTCCGCCGGATCCAGGTCTCGGACGTCCACGCCGTCGACACACACCCGGCCGCCGGTCGCATCGAACAGCCGCGGGAGCAGGTTGACCAGCGTGGTCTTGCCGGCCCCGGTGCTGCCGATGACCGCGGTGGTGGTGCCGGGGCGGGCCGTGAACGACACGTCGTGCAACACCGGGGCGTCGGCGCCCGGGTAGGTGAATTCGACCCGGTCCAGCTCGACAAGACCCTGCGTGTCCCCGATCCGCACGGGCGTCGCGGGCGGCACAACGCTGGAGTCGGTGGTCAGGACCTCCCCGATCCGTTCCGCGGAGACCGCGGCGCGCGGCACCATCGTGGCCACCATCGTCGCCATCATCACCGACATCAGGATCTGGATGAGATAGCTCATGTACGCGAAGAGGGCGCCCACCAGCATGTTTCCGCTGTCGACGCGGTGCCCGCCGAACCAGATCACCGCCGTCGTGGACAGGTTCATGATGAGCATGACGATCGGGAACATCAGCACCATCAACCGGCCGACGCCCAGCCCGGTCTCGGTCAGCGCCTGGTTGGCGGCGGCGAACCGGTCCCGCTCGTGATCCTCCCGCACGAACGCCCGCACCACCCGGATGCCGGTGATCTGCTCGCGCATCACCCGGTTCACGGCGTCGATGCGGGTCTGCATCTGCCGGAACAGCGGGACCATCTTGCGCACGACCAGCAGGATCGCGATCGCCAACACGGGCACCGCGACCGCGACGAGCCAGGACAGTCCGACGTCCTCGCGCAGCGCCATGATGACGCCGCCGACCATCATGATCGGCGCGCCGACCAGGATCACGCAGCCCATGACGACGAGCTGCTGAAGCTGCTGGACGTCGTTCGTGGTGCGCGTGATGAGCGAGGGGGCGCCGAACTGGTTGACCTCGCGGGAGCTGAACGACATGACGCGCTCGAAGAGGTGCGCCCGAATGTCGCGGCCCATCCCCATCGCCGCGTGGGCGCCGTTCCAGACGGCCGCGATCTGGCACACGGCCTGGACCACGCTCGCCACGAGCATGATGAGCGAGACGCTCCAGATGTGGCCGGTGTCGCCCTTGGCCACCCCGTTGTCGATGATGTCGGCGTTCAGACTCGGCAGGAACAGCGACGCGATGGTCGCGATCAACTGCAGCACGACGACGGCAGCCAGATAGCCCCGGTAGGGGCGCAGGTGGTCGCGCAGGACTGTGGTCAGCATGGGGAGGCCTCGGAGCAGAGCGGGGATGGATGGGGGGCCGGCTGGGGTGACTGCGGTGGGGCCGGCAGCCCACCCGCTGGTGGGTGGCTCGATAGGGCACCGTCGAGCAGCAGGGCCACGATGCGATCCGGCGCCATGAGGCGGCCGTCGGTGATGCCGCGGTTGCTCCCGGCGAAACACAGATAGCGCATCGCGTCGACGAGTTCGTCGACGGGGACGCGCAGTTCGTCCTCGAAGGGGGCGAGGAGCCGCCGGGTGTGCGCCCGGAAATGGGCCGCGCCCAGCGGCTCGGGTGGGTCGCCGGGGCAGCCGGGGTGCGGGCCATGGGGCGGCGGCCCGAAGACCCCGAGCGGGCCCAGCGTCTCGAAGATCTCGATGAAGCGCTCCCAGAGCAGCGTCGTGATGGCGAGCAGCGTGTCGCGCAGGGGCTGACCGGCAGGAATGGCGTCCGCGGCGGCGCGGTAGGTGTAGGGGCAGGCGACGGCGCTGATCATCGCCGTCTGCAAGGCGTCCTTCGTGCCGAAGGCCCGAAAGAGGGTGCCCTCGGCGATCCCTGCGGCGAACGCCAGCTCGCGGGTGCTGGGCATCGCGCCGCTGCGCCGGACCTGCGCCAACGCGACGTCGATGATGTGGCGGCGCCGCTCCTCCGGGGGCAGCGGATGGGCCCGGGCCCCGTAGGGCCGCGCCGGCGTCGCTCTCCTGGTCACGCGGCTCATCATGGAGTGAGTGAGTACTCACTCACAAACGCGGTGTCGGCATCCTGCCGACCTGCGGTGACGGGGATCCGGGGTCGGACATGTGCCGGGGTCGCCGCGCTGGGGCTCACTCGCGGGGGCATCGCCGTGCAGAACCACGCCCGAACCGATATCGCAATGCCCCTACAGCCGCTGCGACCAACACCATCACCGCAGGTCAGAGCGTTGAGCCCAAGCCTGCCCCGGCCATTGCGATATCGGTTCGTGTCACGGTTCGAGGATGACGTCCCGCATCGCCTGCGGGCCGCCCTGCGCGGCGGCAGTGTCCCAGGGCCGCAGCTGTGGCGCGGGAGCATCCCAGCCCCGGGTGGCGCAGGGGGTGCCGACGCAGGACGCACGTCGTCACGATCCCACCCACCCCAGCACGAGCGGCGGGTCAGCCGAGGCCGTTCTTGGTCAACCACTCCTTGGCGACGGCCGCGGGGTCCTTCTTGTCGATGTCGACCTGTCCGACCAGGGCGCGCAGCTCGTCGGTCGTCAGCTTGGCCGAGACCCCGTCGAGCGCCGCGGTCACGGTGTCGGTGACGGCCTTCTTCGCCACCAACGGCACGACGTTCTGCGTGCCGAACAGTCGCTTGTCGTCCTCCAGGACCACGAAGTTGTTGGCCGTGATCGCCGGGTCGGTGGTGAAGATGTTGGCGGCCTGGACCTGCCCGTTCTTCAACGCCTGGACCGCGGCCTGGCCGGTCAGCGGGGTGCGGACCTGCTTGAACGTGATCCCGTAGGTCTGGGCCAGCCCCGGCACCCCCTGCGGCCGGGTCTTGAACTCATCGGGGGCACCCAAGACCAGGTCGCCGGCCTTGGCCGCCAGGTCGCTCATGGTCTTCAGCTGCAGCCGGTCGGCGGTCTCCTTGGTGACGGTGATCGAGTCCTTGTCCTCGGCGGCCGACTTCGCCAGCACGGTCAGGTCGGCAGGCAGCAGGGACTTCAGGGCGTCGTAGGTCTTCGTCGGGTCGTTCTCGGCGAAGTCCTTGTTGTAGAACCGGGCCAGCGCGCCCGTGTACTCCGGGATCACCTGGATCGACCCGTCCTGCATCCCCTTCATGTAGGCCTCGCGCGAGCCGATCCGCAGCTTCGTCGAGGCGTTGACGCCCTTCGCCTTCAGCGCCCCCGCGTACAGCTCCGCGAGCAGCGCCGACTCGCTGAAGTCGGCCGAACCCACCAGCACGGCACCGCCGCCGGTGCCGGTCGCGCCGGTGGCGCCGCCGCTCGTCGTGGTCGCCAGCGGATTGTTGGTGCCGCCGCCGCAGGCGGCCAGGCTCAGGGTGAGCGCGGCGGCAGCCAGCACGGACAGGATCGGACGGGTCGAGTTGGTCATGACGCTCTCGATTCTCTCGGGGTCGACGGATGGCTCGGGGGCGGGACGGAGTTCGTCGCGGTGCCGGCGCCGCGGCGGGTGCGGCTGGTCTGGCGCGCGACGGTACGTCGGGTGCCGCCCAGACCCGGCGAGACCACGAGCCGGGTCAGTCCGGCCAGGGCCAGGTCCAGCACCAGCGCAAGGGTGGCGACGAGCAGGGCGCCGCCGGCGACCATCGGGTAGTCGCCGATGTTGAGCCCCTCGGACAGATAGGCGCCCAGGCCGCCGAGGGAGATGTACGCCGCGATCACGGCCGTGCCGACGACCTGCAGGGTCGCGCTTCGGACTCCGGAGAGCAACAGCGGCAGAGCACACGGCATCTCGACCCCGAGCAGCACCTGGCGGCCGGTCATGCCCATGCCCTTGGCCGCGTCGCGGGCCGCGGGGTCGACGGCCTCCACCCCGGCATAGGTGCCGGCGAGCAGCGGCGGCATCGCCAACAGGATGAGCACGATGAGTCCCGGAACCAGGAACGCGGCAGATCCGCGCAGGTAGGGCCCGAGATAGAGCGCGGCAGCGAAGAGCAGACCGAGGCTGGGGATCGCACGCACCGCGTTGGTCGAGGAGACCAGCCAGCGGGCGCGTCCGGTGTGCCCGATCCAGAGCCCCAGCGGGATCGCGACCAGGGCCGCGACCAGCAGCGCCAGGAAGGAGTAGCTCAGGTGCTCGCCGAGGCGACTGGGGATCCCGTCCGGCCCCGACCAGTGCTCGGGGTCAGTGAGCCAGGCCCAGACCTGCCCGATCATGCGGCACCCCCGGCTCGAGGTCCACCGCCGGAACCCGCGCCGGATCCCGCGTGGGAACCCGGGCCAGAGCCCGGCCGGGCGCCACGACCGGCGCGGGCCCAGGGCGTCAGCAGCCGGGTCACGCCCACGATGACGACGTCGAACAGCAACGCCAGGACCACGCAGGCGGCGATGCCGACGAGCAGCACCTCCCCGTAGAACCGTTGGTAGCCGTCGGTGAGCAGGGAACCCAACTGGGCGACGCCGATCAGCGAGGCCACCGAGACGATGCTGACATTGCTGACCGCGGCGACCCGCAAGCCGGCCGCGATCACCGGGATTGCCAGCGGCAGCTCAACCGTGACGAGGCGCCGCCACCCGCCGTACCCCATCGCGGTCGCCGCCGCGGCCGTCTCCGCCGGGACCGAGGCCAGACCGTCGGCCACGGACCGCACCAGCAGCGCGATCGTGTAGATCGTCATCGCGACCAGCACATTCACCGGGTCGAGGATCCGGGTGCCGAGGACGAGCGGGATCAGTACGAACAGCGCCAGGCTGGGAATGGTGTAGAGCAGTCCCGTGCCGGTCAGCAGGATCGGTCGCCAGGGCCCGCCCCGCTGCGCGAGCCAGCCCAGCGGCAGCGCCAGGACCAGGCCGATCAACAGCGGCACGCCCGCCAGATAGGCGTGTTGGACGGCGAGCCGGCCGACCACGTCGGCGTGCTCCAGGAACCAGGTCATCGCCCCGGTCCGTCCGCGCGCGCCCGCGGCAAGTGGGCTGCGGACGCATCCGCCGGCTCGCCCCGATCGGCGGCGGGACCGTCCGGCCCGGGGACATCGGCGGCTCCTGCGGGGCTGCGCGGTGAGTCCAGGGATTCGACGAGGTCGGCGACCCGGACGGTGCCCACCAGGGCTCCGGCCTGGTCCACGACGACGCCGCGGCGCGACGGTGAGGACAGCGCCGCGTCGAGATAGGTGCGCAGCGGGCCACCCAGCGTGGCCACCGTGCCGCCCAGGTCGAGGTCCTCGTGCCGGGGCGGGGCCTGGGTCCGGTCGGCACGGGTCCAGCCCAGTGGGCGGCGGCGCTCGTCGACGACCAGCACCCAGCCGTCCGCGCCGCACCCGCTGGTGGACTCGCCGAGCTGGGTCACCCCCTCGGGCTGCGGCGCGATCATCCCCGGCGCGGGGACGAAGCCGAGCGCCCGATAGCCGCGATCGCGGCCCACAAAGCTCGCCACGAAATCGTCGGCCGGGTTGGCCAGCAGCGTCGCCGGGTCGGCGACCTGGGCGAGCCGGCCCCCCACCCGCAGCACCGCCACCTGGTCCCCGAGCCGAATGGCCTCGTCGATGTCGTGGGTGACGAACAGGATCGTCTTGTGCAACTCACGCTGCAGGGCCAACAGGTCGACCTGGAGCTGGTCGCGCACGACCGGGTCGACGGCGCTGAACGGCTCGTCCATGAGCAGCACGGGCGGGTCCGCGGCCAGCGCTCGCGCCACCCCGACGCGCTGCTGCTGACCACCGGAGAGCTGCGCGGGGTAGCGGCGGGCCAGGCTGGGGTCGAGGCCGACCCGCTCCAGCAGCTGCCGGGCCCGGTCGCGGGCCTGCGCCTTCGGCGTGCCGAGCAGCAGCGGGACGGTCATCACGTTGCGTTCGACGGTCAGGTGCGGGAAGAGTCCACCGTGCTGAATGACGTAACCGATGCCGCGCCGGAGTCGGGCCGCATCCAGACTCGCGGTATCCGCCCCGCCGACGGTGATCCGCCCCGCGCTCGGCTCGACCATCCGGTTGACCATCCGCAGCGACGTCGTCTTGCCGCAGCCCGACGGCCCCACCAGGACAGTGACCTGACCCTCGGGAGCCGTGAGCGTGAGGCCGTCGACCGCGGGCGGTCCCGTGGCATACCGCTTGGTGACGTCCTCGAAGCGGATCATGCGATGCAACCTATCGGCGGGGATCGACAACTGCGCGCTGGGGCACCAACGTTGGACGGGCCCCGCGGGCGTCAGGCCGGCCCGTCGAGGTGGCGGACGATGCGCGCCGGGTTCCCGACGGCCACGACATTTGCGGGAAGGTCCTTGGTGACCACCGCGCCCGATCCGACCACCGTGTTGTCGCCGATCGTCACGCCGGGCAACACGATGACCCCACCGCCGAGCCAGACGTTGTCGCCGATCGTGATCGGGCTGGCCGCCTCCCACTTGTTCCGCCGCGCCACCGGCTCCAGCGGGTGCCAGGCGGTGAGCAGCTGCACATTGGGGGCTATCTGACAGTCCGCACCGATCGTGATGGCCGCGACGTCCAGCGCGACGAGGTTGTAGTTCGCGAAGGTGCCCGACCCGATCGAGACGTTCCGGCCGTAGTCGAGCAGGATCGGGGGCCGAATCACCACCCCCTCCCCGCAGGACCCGAGCAGTTCGCGCAGCAGGGCGGCGCGCGCCTCGCCGTCCCGGGCCGAGCTGGCGTTGTAGGCCTCCTGCAGGTCCATGCAGCGCAGGTGCGCGGCGGCCAGCTCGGGGTCGTCGGCGAGGTAGAGGTCCCCGGCGGTCATCCGCTCGGCCATGGATCGCGTGTCCTGGGTCATGGGTCCCAGCCAAACACACGGCGTACGACGGCCCCGACGCACCGCCGACGGGGGCACCCACCGCGGCCCCGCCCCACTCCGAGCCGCGCCCGAATTCCTTGACCCTTCAACACGATTCCCTGACCGAACCGAGAAGCTGACATATCCCGCTACGCGCGGGTCAGCTGATTCACTGCCGTCTGTAGCACGCGTGATCGGGGGCACCATCGACGTCGTACCCCTCCCCCTGTGTGTACGACGCGTGGCGGGCGCCCCGACCCCCTCCTGGGGCGCCCGCCCACTGCCTCCCGCGGCTCAGCGCGGGTCGGTCGGGAGCTGCGTGCGGTGGAAGTTGGCGTGCGCCCGGCTGGCGGTCGGCCCGCGCTGCCCCTGGTAGTGACTGCCCGGCTGGCCGGAGCCATAGGGATGTTCCGCCGCCGAGCTGAGCCGGAAGAAACACAGCTGGCCGATCTTCATCCCTGGCCACAGCTTGATCGGCAGCGTCGCGACGTTGGACAGCTCGAGCGTGACGTGCCCGGTGAAGCCGGGGTCGACGAAGCCGGCGGTGGCGTGGGTGAGCAGGCCGAGGCGGCCCAGGCTCGACTTGCCCTCGACCCGGGCGGCGAGATCGTCGGGGAGGGTGATCTGCTCGTACGTCGAGCCGAGCACGAATTCTCCCGGGTGCAGCACGAACGCCTCGGCCGGGTCGACCTCGACGAGGCGGGTCAGGTCGGGCTGGTGCTCGGCGGGGTCGATATAGGGGTACTTGTGGTTGTCGAACAGCCGGAAGAAACGGTCCAGTCGCACGTCCACGCTGGAGGGCTGGACCATCCCCGGCTCGTACGGGTCCAGGCCCACCCGTCCCGTCTCGATCTCGGCGCGGATGTCGCGGTCGGAGAGCAGCACGCAGCCAACGTACGGCACGGCACGCGCCGCGGGGCCGACCGCGACGCCCCTCGCGAACGGTTCGAAGCACCGGGTGCGCTGGGCTAGAGTGGGTGCCGACCTCGTACGACGAGTGTCCGGGACACCCGGCAGCGTGCGGCGAGGCGCCCCGGCCGATCCGGCGGACACCGCTAAATCCGCAGGTCAACGGCTTCGCGAGTGTAGCTCAATGGTAGAGCGCCAGCTTCCCAAGCTGGACACGCGGGTTCGATTCCCGTCACTCGCTCCAGGGATGGCCAGGCTCCGGACGCCGCAGGTTCCCCACTCGCCACAGAGTGTCTACCTGCGGCGTTCGTCATGATTCGGACCCGTTGCGGTCGGCGCGTGTGCCATGTGGACGGATGTCCAGCGCGCCTGCGTTGGTCACGGTTCTTCCTCACATACCGTAGCCATGTGACAGGTAACGAAGACGAGATGAGCTTGCCGCAAAGACTCTTGTCCATAGCTTGCCGCATCGCGATAGACCGCCAACCACCGATGAGGGAGCTCGGGCAACAGTTGAGGACCGAAGCGAATTGTTGGACTAGGAGCGGTCGCCGACCATCAGCGAACCTAATCCTTCTCGCTGCAGAACTCGACCGCCAGGCATCAACGAACCCCGCCGAGGGTAAAGTCGAACAACTGACGTCGGAGCTCATCGCCCTTTCGATAAATGAGCGCAACCCTTCGCCACCGGCACCTCGGCACGAGTCCGAGCTCGCAGCTCACGCACAGGGCTTCAAGAGGGCCGCTGGCGACGAGATGAGAAGAGCGACCGTCATGTTCGCCTTGGCGGGGGCCGCGAGCCTAAGCGCCATCGGCGCCAGCTTCTACGCGTCAACCATACCGCCATTTTCGGACACTAATACCCCCTGGCGACTCATCTTTCCTGGGTCAATTGCGCTCGTTTCTCTCGCGGCTGCAGTGATTCTTCTAGTCGCCGGCAAGAACTCCCACCGAAGATCAACACGCAATGACGCCACTGGCTCGGCACTGGCGGCCCTAGAGTCCTATTTGGCTCCACTGCCCGAGCCGGCACAATACTTGATTCGCGCTACGATGACGACCAACTTGCTCCAGGTGTCGGGAACCGACGCAGACTTATTGATGTTGAACTCCTGGCCGAGCCCATCTGACCTCATGACAACCATCTATGGCTACGCCGAAAGCTCCGAATCAGGAGGCAGCGCCGACGCAGATCGGCAGGGACAAGCGGCTCCTACATCTTTGAATGAACCGGCCCCGGATCCGGGGGAAGATGAAGATCACCCTTCCCCCGCGACCGCGTGAACACCTTCAGGTAGTCATCATCTCTGCCGAAATGAACGTAATCAGTAAGCGCTGACCACATCTGCCGCTCGGCGGCAGGATCCTCTGGAACCGAAATTTGCAACCGCTTCGCAAACTCCCCCCGCGTGAGATGCAGAAGAGCTTGAACAGACCAGCGCCACTCAAGAATGTTCATCACAGCTTGTGAGTAGCATGGCGGAATCAACAGCAAACACAGTCCTCCAAGTGCCAGAGCGATCCACACCTCGTTTACGATGGGGATGGAGGCTACGCATAGCACGGCGAGCAGGCTCAGGTGCGCCAGGGAGCAGACGAAGAAGTCGACGGCAGCCCGGGTGTCCTGCGTCGACTTGCGAACGTCGTCAATCGCCAACGCCTGCAGTTCATACCAAAACGTTTGGGTGTCGATCCCGAATCGCGACACTCCATACTTCTCCATCGATTTTAGGGCATTACCCATTCTAGTCGGCATAATGTCTGCGATCGACTCGGGGTACAGTTTCAACTTCTCTGTTGCACTAGCCCTGAGAATGGGATTGACACTATCGGCCAAGACGGAGAGCTTGATGAACTCTCGCCTTTGACGTCTCGTCAATCTCTTCTTCATTCGCGCCGGAAGCGTATATCCCTCCAAAAGCCTATATAGAGGCCTGGAGGCGTATGCGAAAGTCACGGATAAGCTCAGTGTAGCGAGAACAAACAAGGCGCTGCCGACGACGACCCCGGGCTCGACTCGAAATTGACTTTTCGCATTCCCCAGGATAACGGATGCGTATAGGCCGCACACAAGCGAACTCGGAAGCAGCCAGGCGTAGACAAATTGGGCAAGGCCTGACGTCAGGGCCTTGAACAGATCTCCCATTTAGGATCGAGGTGAGCGCTTGTTGACATTCGGCCTGGGTAGCGGCTTGGGCTGCACCGGCGGGGGCGGCTGCACCCAAGGTTGACTGGGCTTCCGCTTGCCCTGCGGGTTCGCGTCTCCATACGGTCGCGCATTCACGCTGAAATCCTAACGTAGACGCGAGCCCCTAAGGAAGGACTTTGTGGCGCCGCATTTGCAGCCATACTTCTCTCGTCGTTGGGGGCTGAGCCTGACTCCTCCGCCGCATCTCAGCCGGGACCGCCATGAATCCCTGCCGGCAGCCTGAGGGTCTGTGGCCCCACTCGGAGCCAGGCGGCCGCAGCAGAATCGCAGGTGCTCCTCTTAGGGCCCGTCGGGCATGCCGGCGACGCCCGGCACGCGGGCGGTGTGCCCCCATTCGGCCGACGTAGCCTCCGCCTCCGACGGCCCCGCCAGTCCCCGCTGAGCCGAGGTGACCGGGTGACCGGCCCAGAATCCGCCGCCGAATCCGCGCCGATGCACCGGCGTGTCTACCGCGATCCAGAGCCCTGAGCTGGCCGAGGCGCTGGCCCGCGCGGACCGGCTCCGACGTGCCGGGCCTGGAGCTGGGCGACGTCCACGTGCGGGACCGGATCCCCGGCAAGTTCCTTCTCGCCATGGACACGGTGTATGCGCTGACGGCCGCAACCTCGTGATGGGAGCCGGGGAGACCGTCGGGATCGTCGGTGCGGCTGCGGTCAGCCGGGGCGCGGTGTGGACCGCCGGGTGCCCGGACGGTCGGCCTGCGGGAGCAGCAGCTCGATCGTGGTCCCGCCCCAGTCGTTGCCGCGAGCGCCGATCGTGCCGCCGTGCCGCGCGACGATGGAGCGGCACAGCGCCAGCCCGAGGCCGGTGCCCTCCTGCACCGCGGCCCCGCGGGCGGTGCGGCCGAACGGTGCGAACATGTCCTCGGCGTCCCCCTCGTCCATGCCGATCCCCCGGTCCGCCACCTCGATGGCGACCCAGCCGGGCGGGTGGCCGGCGGCGGCGCTGACGACGACGTACGCCGGGTCGCCGGGCCGGGCGTATTTCACCGAGTTCCCGATGATGTTGGCGAACACCTGCCGCAAGAGGGCCTCGTCGGCGCGGACCCAGGCGGGGGCCGGCGCCTCGATGGTCGGGCCCGCCTCCAGCCCGGCGTACATGGCGGCGACCGAGCCCACCACCTCGGCGAGGTCGACATCCTCGATGCGCAGCACCCCCTCCCGCCCCACCGCGTAGCCGAGGTGGTCCTCGATGACCTGCCGCATCCGCCGGCTGGCGGACCGCGCGGCGGTCAGCGCCTCGCGCACCGGGACGGGATCCCGGCCGAGGTCGAATCGTGCCGCGTCCAGCCACAGGGCGACGGCGCTGAGCGGGTTGCGCAGGTCATGGGCCACGACGCCGGCGAAGGCCTCTAGCTCGCGGCGTCGCTCCAACGCCGACGTCTCGTCGGTGAGCAGCACCAACGACGAGCCGGCCGTGCCGGTGCGCAGCTCGCGGCACGTCGCGACCAGCGCCCGCAGCTCGCCGCCGTCGCCCGGGGCGGTCAGCGCCACCCGCACGGAGCCCTGCAGCCGCACGGGCCCGGGCGCCTCCAACACCGCGATCTCGCCGCCGCGCAGCGGCCGCCCGCCCTCCCCGAACAGCCGGTAGCGCCCGGTCCACCCCGGCGCATCCGCGACGTCGAGCGGCGGCCCCAGCAGGGCTCGGGCCGCCGGGTTGACCAGCAGCGTCCCCCCGGCGTGGTCGGTGATCAGCACCCCGTCGGCCATCGCCGAGATCACCGCGTCCAGCACGGCGCTCTGGGCGGCCGCTCGCCGCGTGAACCGGTCCAGCTCCTGGTCCAGGACCGCATTGCGGTCCCGCATCAGCGCCAGGCCCATCGCGAACAGGAGGGCCGCCAGCGCCGTGACGTGCAGCGTCGCCGGTCGCATCGGGTCGTCGGCGCCGGTCCAGCCGGGAAAGGCGTACGGCGCGAGCCAGACCAGCACGCCCAGCCCGGACGCCGCGAAGGCCGCCCAGCGCGGCGTGAGGGTCAGGCCGATGGTCAGCGCCGGCAGCAGCGCGAGCCACATCAGCGGCATGCCGGGGTTCAGACCGGCCACCACCAGGGCGAACAGGCTGGCCGGCAGCCCCAGCATCGCGACCGCCGGCTGGTCGAGGCGGACGTGCTCCCGCATCGGATGCGCCCAGGCCAGGCCGATCACCGCGCCGATGCAGACCCGGGTGGTCCACCCTGCGGCGTACCAGACCAGCAGCCCCGCACTCCACGGCCACGGTTCCACCGGCCCGGCCCCGAGCATCGCGCCGACCGCGACCACGACCCCCGCCAGCAGCGTGATCAGGGCCAGCCCGACAAGCCGTCGGGGCCGGTCCGGGAACCAGTGCTGCGGACTCACCCAGCGCCGGTAGCACCACAACACCGCGGTGATCGCGCCCAGCTCGGCGGCGCCCCAGGCGGCCGCACGAAACCAGTCGACCTCGAACAGCACCCCCAGCAGCACGAAGATGCCCCACAGCCCGGCCAGCGCCGTCAGGAAGCCGCGCCGCGACCCGACCACCGCGCCCCCGGGCCACAGCAACGACAGCAGGACGACGGTGGCGCCCGGCACCGGCCACCCCCAGGTGGCCCGGGTCTCCAGGTCGGCGGCCACGAAGCCGAGGACGGTGCAGGCGACGTACACCAGGCTCACCAGCACGGCCAGCCGCCGTGCGGACCAGCCGAACACCCGCCCCCGGTTCACGAGTCGACTCCGACGCCGGGCAGGGTGAACCGGAGGGTGGCTCGGCCCGGGCCGACGTCCCGGTCGAACCGGCCCCCGTGCCGCGCGACGGTCGCCCGGCACAGCGACTCCGCCAGGCTCGGGCGCCGGGCTCCCGGCACCCCCGACGCGGGCCGGGCCGGGGGCACCTCGCCGGCCTGCGCGCCGGCCGGCTCACCGGCCTGGTCGCCGGCCTGGTCCCCGGCCTGGTCGGCGGCCGCGTCGGCGCGGCCGGAGGCGACCAGGAGCACCTCGATCGAGCCGTCCTCGAGCGGTCGGCTGCTCAGCTGGACCCTCGGCCGCGGGCGCCGCGCCAACTCCTCCACGGCCACCGCGAGCGCGTTCGCGAAGAGGCCGGGGATCAGGTGGGCGTCGACCACGACGCGGTGCGGCATCGCGACGGTCAGGTCCGCCTCGCGGTCCTCGCCCTGGTGGGCCTGGCTCAGGTCGGCGCCGACCTGCGCCAACTCCAGCACCCGGTCGGCCGGCCCGTCGCCCCGGGAGACGGCCCGCACGAGGTAGTCCTCGATCGAGGACCGCATCATCGCCACGGCTTCCTGCGCGTGGTCGATCCGGGCGCGGACGACGTCCTCGGGAGACGTCCCCGGCCCCGCCGGGCTCGCGTCGGTAGCATCCAGCGCCGCGGCGGCGTCCAGCGTCAGGTCGATCCGGCGGTCCAGCACGGTGAGCGGCCCGGTCAGGTCGCTGGCCACGGCCGTGGCGAACCACTCCAGCCGCTGAAATCTGGAGTGCTCCGCGGTGATGTCCCGCGCCAGCAGCAGGGTGTAGGCCCGCTCGTCCGTCTCGACCGGCGAGGCGGTCACCAGATAACGCCGCTCGCCACCGTCCTGGGCGCGGCGGATCTCACCCAGCACCTGTCGGTCGTGCTCCGGCCGGACCAGGCGGTCGACCTCGCCCTGGTCGGCATGCAGGCCCTCGCGGGTCCGCAGCCCCAGCCGGTTCACCCAGTCGACCGTGACCTGGTCGGGCAGGGTGCCGTTGGCGACGGCCCGGGCGGCGTCGTTGCCCATCAGGACGCGGCCGTCTCGGTCGGTGAGCAGCACCGCGTCCGTCATCGAGGACAGGACGGCCGCCAGCATCGTCTCCTGCTCGGATTCGGCGACGGCCCGCTGCCGCGTGCCGGCCGCCAGGACGGCGGCACGCTCCCGGTAGACGACCAGCACCACGGCGACGACGCTGATGAACCCCAGCACCAGGTCGACGATCGCCTCGGGGGCGATGAGCTGGTCCGGCGCGGGATCGGGGTAGTCCGCGTACGGCGTGACGGCCCACCACACGGACAACACGAGCAGCGACAGCGCACAGGTCCGCAGCCGCATCAGCGATCCGGCAATCACGGCGGGCACGACGAAGACCCAGTCCACCGGGTACGTCGGGACCAGGTCGGGCACCTGGGTGCAGGCGACGGCCAGCAGCGCCAGGACCGGCCACCACGCCAGCCGCACCGAGGGCAGCACCTCGACGGGCCGCCGGAAGCACAGCGGCAACACCCCCAGCGCCGTCACGACGTACACCGAGAACTGCCAGCAGGCGTTCCACAGATCGAGGCGCGCGTCGCCGGTGCCGCCCGGCGGCGTCGGCGGGAAGGCGCCGAGCAGCAACCCCCCGAAGGCGGCCCCCGCGGCAGCCAGCGTGATCGCCATGACGTCGCCGATCCGCTCCGGGACCCACGGCCGGTCCGGTCGCGGCGCGCGATAGAGCCCGACCAGCAGGGCGGCGCTGGCCGCATTGGCCGCGCCGAGGACCGTCAGGTCCGGCACCGAGCCCGCGCCGACCAGCCGGGCCCCGACGACGAAGGCCGCCACGATCCCCGCCGAGGTGCCGAGCGCCCGCCACCCCACGCCGACCCCCGTGCGACCCCAGGGCAGCTCGTGCGCGACCACGAGCCCGACCAGGAGCACCCCGGGCAGGAGCCAATAGTCCAGCAGCTGGGTCGTGGCGTCCCGGGAGGCGAAGCCGACCGGCCCGCAGATCACCCCGGCGACCAGCAGGGCGGCATAGGCCCACCAGCCGCCGTGCCCGCGCACGATGAACCGGGCGGGCTGCGCCGCGCCTGCCTCCATCGCCCACCTCCCGGTTCGGCGGCGGAACCAACCTAACCCTCCTCGACGACCCGTCCCGAGCCCGATCTGGGTCACCGGACCAGCGTGCCGCCCTGCGGGAGGGTGAACTCGATGGTCGCGCCGCCCCAGGAGTTGCGGTAGGCCCGGATCGCTCCTCGGTGCCGCCGGACGATGGATCGACACAGCGCCAGGCCGAGACCGGTGCCCTCGCCGGTCGCCGAACCCTGGGCCGTCCGGGCGAACTTGTCGAAGATCGTCTCGGCGTCGGCGTCGTCGATGCCGATGCCCCGGTCGGCGACCAGCACTCGGCTCCAGCCGGGGCGGTCGTGCGGCTCCACCGACACCCGGATCCACGGTTCGGTCCCCGGCCGGGCGTATTTCACGGCGTTGCCGATCAGGTTGCCCATCAGCCGTCGCACCAGCGTGGGGTCGGCCCGCACCGTCTCGTCGACGGCCACGTCGACGACGGCACCGCGGGACTCATAGACGCTGGCCACCTCGCGGACCACGTCGCCGAGGTCGACGTCCCGAGGCCGGATGATCCCCGCGCGGGTCGTGGTGTAGGCCAGGCAGTCCTCGATGATCGCGGCCATCCGCAGGCTCGCCTGCCGGGCCCGGTGCAGCGCGTGCCGGCCGGCGTCGATGTCGGCCTGGGCCTCGCTGTCCGCGGTGTCCATCCAGAGCGCCACCGCCGTCAGCGGCCCCTTCAGATCGTGGGCGACGTCCCCGGCGAAGGACTCCAACTCGCGGTGCCGCATGTGGTCCGCCGTGCTGTCCGAGATCACCACCAGCGACATCTCTTCGGCGCCGCTGAGCGCGCGTGCCGACACCGTGAAGAAGCGCTCGACGCCGTCCGGGTCGGCGCTGCACACGGTCAGGTGCACGGGCTGGTCCGGAGCCGGCCGCGCGATCCGGAGCAACGTCTGCGGGGACAGCGGGGTGCCGTCCTGCTCGCGCACGGCGTACTCCTGCAGCCAGTCCGTATCCGGGGTGCCCATCGGGGCGACCCCGCCGAGCATGGCGCGGGCCGCCGGATTGGACAGCGCCACTCCGCCGGCGCCGATCAGCAGCACCCCGTCGTCCATCGCGGTGAGGACGGCGTCGGCGAGCGCGCCGTGCTCGCTCTCGGCCCGGGCCGCGGCGACCACGGCGCTCTCCAGCCGGGCCAGCTCCTCGCGCCGGGCGCTGGCCGCCAGGACCAGCCCCGCGCAGGCCACCAGCAGGAGGGCCTGCAGGGCGTTGTACGCCGAGGGCTCGAACCCGTCGTCCCGGCCGACCTTCAGGACGGTGAGCACCATCGTCGCCGTGGGCAGCGACAGGGCCGCCAGCACCGCGGCCCGCGGGGGCAGCGCCAGACCGATCCAGACGGCCGGCACTAGGATCAGCCACTCCAGCGGGTAGCCGGGATACAGGGCCGGGATGACCAGGCACAGCGGGCCGATGATCAGGCCGATGGGGAGGGTTTCGACGAGCTCCACCCGGCTGTAGCGGCGCAGCGGGTGCATCAACACGAAGTTGACCAGCAGCGGATAGACCAGGGTCACATAGCTGACGGACCACCACCAGCAGTTCAGCAGCAGGTCGTCGGCCCCGCCGAGCTCGATCATGGCGCCCCCACCGAGCAGCCCCAGCGCCGTCGTGTGCGCGGCGCCGAGCAGCATCAGGTCGCGCACCTGCCGGCCGGACACGGGGAACCACTCGAGGTCGGGTGTGCCGCGGCGGTAGACGACCAGGAACGCCCATGCGAGGGAGACGAACACGACGGCGTCGTGCAGGGCCTTGGCGGGCGGTCCCCCGATCGCCGCCGTGAGCAGCACATGCCAGAGGATCAGCAGCGCGCTGGTGACGCCGAGACGGCGGGTATCGGCCGCGACCCACTGCTGCCGCCGCGGCCAGACCAGCGACAACACGCTGATCGCCTGGGCCGGGGTGATATCGAAGCGGCCGACCCCGGACGTCGTACCGACGGCGAGCGGGGTGAGGATCGTTGCGACCGAGAAGAGCACGACGGCCAACCCCAGCATCGCGGCCCGGCTCGCCCCCCATGCGCGGCGGGCGGGGGGTTCGGGCTCGGCGCTCGCGACGATCGCCGAGTTCAGCGGGCGGCTCACGCCGACTCCACCCGTTGGGCCAGCGGCAGCGTGACCCGGAAGGTCGCTCCGCCCCACTCGTTGCTTTCGGCGGTCAGCTGCCCGCCGTGCCGGGCGACGATCGCGTTGACCACGTTCAGGCCCAGGCCTGGGTCGGCGTACGGCGGGACCGGCGCTCGGCGTACCCCGTCTTCGCCCGCACCCGCACCCTCGTTGTCGCCGGCCCCCTCGCCCGCGCCCTCTTGGGCCGACCACGGCAACCCGGCGCCCCGGTCGCTGACCGCGACCTCGGCCCAGCCGGGCGCCTCGTCGGCGCTGCGGACCAACACGTACGCCAGGTGCCCGGGTCGATGGTTCTTGACGCCGGCACCGATGAGATTCGCGAACAGCTGCCGCGTCAGGGCCGCATCGGCATGCACCACGTGCTCGACGTCGACGTCGAAGACGGCGCTGCCGCCGGCCTCGTACGCCGTGCAGATCTCGCGTACCACCTGGGCCAGCGCGACGTCGGTGGGGGTGAGCACTCCGCCCCGGCCGACCGCCTGCGCCAGGTAGTCGTCGATCAAGGCCCGCATCGAGGCGATCGCCACCTGGGCCTGGTCCATGGCATAGCGCCCCGCGGCCGCGTCGTCGACGGCCAGTTCACAGTCCGCGGTGTCCATCCAGGTGCCCAGCGTGACCAGCGGCCGGTTCAGCTCGTGGGCGACCTTGCCGGCGAAGTCCTCCAGCTCCCGCTCCTGGGCGTGCGCGGCGGTCACGTCGCGGAAGAACCACAACGTGAAGCTGTCCTGCCCGACCAGGATGTCCCGCGTCGTGACGCCGAGCCGGCGTTCCCCGGCCGGGCCGCCGGGGACGACCAGACCGCTGCGGCTGAGTCCCCCGGGGCGGGGGCGCAGCAGCCGAGCGAACTCGCGGGCCCCCAGCATCCGGTCGACGTCGGCGGCCTGCAGGTGCACCTGCCGAGCCCAGTCCATCGTCACCACGGTCGGGGGGAGTTGGCCGAGCAGATAGGTGATCGCCCCATTGCTGAGCAGCACCCGACCCTGCGGGTCGGTGAGCAGCAGGCCGTCCGACATCGAGCCCAGCACCGTGTCGCGGACCTCGCGGTGCCGTCCGACCGAGGCGGCGTGCGCCCGCAGGCTCGCCACCAGGCTCGCCCCCTGCTCCCGGAACGACACGATGAGCAGGGTGATGTCCGACAGGAAGGCCACGTACGCGTCCAACGGCGCGGCGGGGTTCAACACCCCGAGCAGCGCGGGCGCGGTGTAGTCGGGATAGGGCGAGGCCATCGAGATGACCCCGAGGGCCAGCACAGCCAGACCCGCCGAACGCCGCCGCATGACCGCACCCGCGACCACCGCCGGGATCGCGACCAGCCAGGTCAGGGGAAGCTTCGGCCAGGCGTACGGCGCCAGCACGCACACCACCATGAGCACGGCGTAGGGCGGCCACCAGCGGGCGCGCAGCGGTTTGAGCACCTGTTCCGGCGCCGCGAAGAACACCGGCGCCACACAGTTGACCGCCGTCGTCAACACGGCGATCTGCCGCAACAGCGACCACAGGTGCCGTTCCACGGGGATCCCGCCCCACGGGGTCACCTGCGGAAACCCGCCGAGGAGCTGGGTGACCAGCGGCGCGATCGCGCACGCCGTCCACAACCAGAGGAATTCGCGCAGGTCCCGGGGCAGCCACGAGCGGGTCGGGTTGTGCCGGTAGATCCGCACGCCGACGACCGAGCCGATGGCGTTCGCGACGCCCATCCACAGCAGCGTCCCGAGATGCTGACCGGCCAGCAGCCCGCCGAGGAGGTACAGGCCGGCGAGCGCACCCAGGGCCCGCCACAGCTGGCCGCGGGACCGGGTCGGATGGTCGAAGGCGGCCAGCGTGAGCACGATCGCCGCCTGCAGCATCCAGGTCGCCGAGAGATAGGACGGCTCACCGACGTGCGCGAAGGCCAGATAGGTGCCGAGCAGGCAGCTGAACACATACGTGGCGAGGACGCCCCGCATCGGCACGGTGGGCCGCGCGGAGGGGAGCGGCGTCTGCCGGTACGTCGTGGGCTCGCGCGTGGTCCATCGGGCGGTCCGGCGCAGCGCCGCCGCCATCGAGTCCGTCACCTCGCCCCACCTCCCCCGTGGTTCCCACATCGGCCGCGGGCAACCCGCACTGAGCCTGAACCGACCGAATTGGACGATCGTTCGCCCTGGGCGCCACAGCGCGCGCCCGCCCCGTAGCGTGATCCGGGACAGCAGCACGAGACGTCCCGGTCCGCGCGGCCGGCGAAAGGATGAGCATGCACGCCGAACGCATCACCGACGTGGTCGCCTACCACATGGAAGGCCCCTGCTGGTGGCCCGGCTGGGACGGCCTGCGCTTCGTGGACATGCTCGCCGGGGAGATCCTGTCCATGTCCGGCGAGGGTCACCTGAGCCGGCGGAAGTTGGGCCGGATCGCGGCCGTGGTCCGCCCGCGGGCGGGCGCCGGCGGCAATGGCGCCGGCGGCAGTGGCGCCGGCATGGTGGTGGCCACGGAGCGCGGCGTCACCCTCGTCGACGCCGACGACACGGTGACGCCGTTGCCGGACCTGTGGGACGACGACTCGATCCGGATGAACGAGGGGGGCGTCGCGCCCGACGGCAGCCTGTACCTCGGGCAGATGTCCTACGCCAAGACCGAGGGCGCCGCCGCGATGTTCCGAATGGACGCCGAGCGCCGCACGACCCGCGTCCTGACGGGCTTGACGATCAGCAACGGCCTGGACTGGAGCCCGGACGGCACCCTGGCCTATTACAACGACACCGCGACCGGTCGGGTCGACGTCTTCGACTGGACGGCCCAGGACGGTCTGGTCAACCGCCGACCGTTCGTCGCGCTGCCCGACGCGGGCCGCCCCGACGGGCTGACGGTCGACGCGCAGGGCGGGGTCTGGGTCGCCGTGGTCAACCGCGGGCGGGTCGAGCACTACGCCTCGGACGGCACCCTGGCCGATGTCGTCGAGGTGCCGGCGACCAGGGTCACGGCCTGCACCTTCGGCGGGCCGGACCTGGCGGACCTGTTCATCACGACCTCCCGGGAGAATCTCGCCGAGGGCCAGGACCCGCAGGCCGGGTCCCTGTTCCGGGCCACCCCGGGGGTGCGGGGCAAACTGCCGCACGCCTTCGCGGGTTGAGGCCTCGAGCGCTCACAGCGACAGGATCTCGGCTTCCAGCCGGGCCAGCCCACGCAGGGCCATGGCGAGTTCGCCCGCCTCGTCGGCGTAGTCCAGGTCGGTCCAGATCCCGCCCTGCTGCTGATCGTCATCGGTGTCGGCGACCGCCGCGAGCCACCGGGCGCGAGCCGGTGGCCGCGTCATCACCTCCGCAACGCATGCCGGTGCCATAGCCATGTTCTCCCCCGAGATATGGTGTCGCCCGCCTTCTACGCCGGGCGCTACGAGTGTTGTTTCGGCTGGTCGGCGGCCTGTCTGAGCAAAACTGGTCGAGTGTCTAACTGGCCCGTAACCAGCCGTGTCCAATAGGCCTGCGGCTCAGCCCGACAGGCGTCTGCTGCGGCCGACGGCCGACTTCAGGAGCTTGCCGTAGCGAGACCGGATGGCCCGGTGCGCCGCCGCCTCGCGCTCCACCAGGACGCCGTACGTGAAGGTGTCCTCCCCGGCCGCGCGGGCCGCGGCGCAGGCGGTCTGGATGGTCTCGATGGCGACCACGCCGTCCTGGTAGTCGCCGAGCGCCTCCTGCAGCGCCGTCCATGCGGGGGCCGCCCCCTTGCCGCCGAGCACCGGGGCGACCGCCTCGTCGGCGTACCGCGCCGCCTTCGCCCTCTTGCGCACGTCGTGGATGATCTCGTCGCGCTGCGCCGGATCGGCCGCCTGCGCCGCCGCCGCCGTCTTGACGACAGCCGCCGCCGCCTTCCCCGCAAGCCGCGCGACCACGTCCGCAGCGGGGGCGTGGGCGAGATCGCCCAGGTACGGCGGCCTGATGATCGCCTCGGTGAGCTCGCTCAGGAGCCGTTCGTAGCGTCGGGAGTCCAGGGCCGCGATCAACCTCGTCCGGCCGGTGTCGTGGCGCTCGCGGAGCATGCCCAGGATGCGGTCGCGGGCCGGGCCCACCAGATATTGCGGCGGCACGTCGTCCAACAGCCCGCGCAGCCGCTCCAGCAGCACCTCGGCGTCCCGCGGTCCGCCGAGCAGGTCCGCCAGCCAGGCCAGTTCGGCACGCAGGTGCCGCTCGATGGAGGGGTCGAACAGATCGCGGAAGGTCTTCAGCGCACTGCGCGAGCGACGGGTGGCGACGCGGGCCTTGTGCACGGCGTCGGGCGCATCGACCCGCACGGCGCTCTCCAGGGCCTGCAGCACGCCGAGCTGGTCGGCCAGATAGGCCATGACCGTCTCACCCGCGGTGGGGTTCGCACCGGCGCCCTTGCCGGAGCGTCGCGCCAGCGGCTCGGCCAGCGCCCGGCCCAGCTTCGAGGGCGCGCTGGAGCGGATCAGCCGGCTGGCCACCAGCGCCTCGGTGAGCAGGTCCAGATCCGCCTCGGTGCCGGCCGGGCCGAGCTCCAGCTCGACCTCCCGCCAGCGCACGATGCGCTCGCCGTCGAGCAGCACCGTGGCCTCGACCGTGTCGTCGACCAGCTCGGCCACCAACGCCCCGGCCTCGTCGAGGAGTTCCCGCCGGGCGCGCCGGGTGCGCAGCAGCGCGACCGGCACCAGCGGCGCCGTACCGATCACGTCCGCGACCAGCTCCCGCAGCGTCGCCGGCACCCGCGCCGGCGACCCGAGCGGCTCGTGCACCTCGGTGCGGGTCTCGCCGCTCTTGGGCAGCTTGAGGTGCCAGCCGGCGTCGATGCCACCGACGCGGCGGCGCAGGGTGCGCTTGGCCCGCAGCAGGGTCAGCGCGGGCGTGTCCAGATAGGTCGCGGTCTGCACGAACCGCCGGGGACCCGCGACCCGAACGACGGCGCCGACCCCGACCAGCGCGGGACACTGCCAGCGCCGCGGGACCTCGAACTTGCGTTCCGTTTCCTCGGAATTCACCGCCATCCCACAATCTTCCAGCAGCTGCGGCGATTCTCACAGCCCACACCGGGGAGCTGCCCTGTCGGGCGAGGCATGCTGGGAAGCGGACGAGGCCTTAGGTCCGGTGAACTCGCTCACATGCACGAGCCCACCCTTGCTCGCCGATCCCCCGCCCGTCATAGTCAGGTGTTACCGACGAGTAGACGCGAGGCGTCGTCGCATGCCCGCGCCCGAGGGAGGAACTGGTCCACCGATGGGTCACTACAAGAGCAACCTGCGCGACCTCGAGTTCAACCTGTTCGAGGTCTTCGACCGCTCCAGCGTGCTCGGCACCGGGCCGTATGAGGACGTCGACGTCGAGACCGCCCGCGAGATCCTCCGCGAGGTCGCGCGGCTCTCCGAGAACGAGCTGGCCGACAGCTTCTTCGACGCCGACCGCAATCCACCGGTCTTCGACCCGGCGACCAACACCGTCACGATCCCGGAGTCCTTCAAGCGGTCCTACAAGGCCTACCAGGACGCCGGCTGGGGCATGCTGTCCGTGCCCGGCGAGCTGGGCGGCACCGTGGTGCCCCCGTCCCTGATGTGGGCAGCGTCGGAGCTGGTGCTCGGCAGCAACCCGGCGGTCTACATGTACGGCGCGGGCTACGGCTTCGCCCGGATCCTCTACGAACTGGGCAACGAGGAACAGCGCAAGATCGCCGCGCACATGGTCGACCAGCAGTGGGGCTGCACCATGGTGCTCACCGAGCCGGACGCCGGGTCCGACTTCGGCGCGGGCCGCACCAAGGCCATCCAGCAGCCCGACGGGACCTGGCACATCGAGGGTGTCAAGCGGTTCATCACCTCGGCCGAGCACGACATGATGGACAACATCATTCACCTGGTGCTGGCCCGCCCGGAGGGTGGTGCGCCCGGCACCAAGGGCCTGTCGCTGTTCGTCGTACCGAAGTTCCTCGTCGACCCGCAGACCGGCGCGCTCGGCGAGCGCAACGGCGCCTATGTCACCAACGTCGAGCACAAGATGGGCCTGAAGGTCTCCTCGACCTGCGAGCTGCGCTTCGGCGAGAAGCACCCGGCCATCGGCACGCTCGTCGGCGACGTCCACGACGGCACAGCCCAGATGTTCCGGGTCATCGAGAACGCCCGGATGATGGTCGGCACCAAGGCCATCGCGACGCTGTCCACCGGCTACCTCAACGCCCTGGACTACGCCAAGCAGCGCGTCCAGGGCGCCGACCTCACCCAGACGATGGACAAGACGGCGCCGCGGGTGACGATCATCCACCACCCCGACGTGCGTCGATCGCTGATGCTGCAGAAGTCGTACGCCGAGGGGCTGCGCGCGCTCGTGCTGTTCACGGCGATGCAGCAGGACATCGTGGACCAGTACCGGCACGCCCACGACGGCGCCGAGCCCGCGAAGGGCACCCCCGAGCACCTGACGGCGCGCCTGAACGATCTGCTGTTGCCGCTGGTCAAGGGGTGTGGGTCGGAGCGGGCGTGGGTGCTGCTGGGCACCGAATCGCTGCAGACCTATGGCGGGTCGGGCTTCCTGCAGGACTATCCGGTCGAGCAATACGTCCGGGACGCCAAGATCGACACCCTGTATGAGGGCACCACCGCCATCCAGGGCCAGGACTTCTTCTTCCGCAAGATCGTCCGCGACCAGGGCCAGGCGCTGCAGGCGCTGGCGGCCGAGATGATGACGACGGTGACCGGGCCCGGCGACGGGGCGGAGGACCCGCTGGCGGCCGAGCGCAAGCTGCTCGGCAAGGCGATCGAGGACCTGCAGGGCATCATCGCCTGCATGATCGGGGCGGCCATGCAGTCCAACCCCAAGATGGCCGGGGCGAACGCCGACGTGCGCAATCTGTACAAGGTCGGGCAGAACACCACCCGGCTGCTGATGGCCGCCGGCGATGCGATCATCGGCTGGCTGCTGATGCGCCAGGCCGAGGTGGCGACGGCGAAGTTGGCTGGTGGGGTCGGCGGCGCCGATGTCGACTTCTACACCGGCAAGGTGGCGGCGGCTCGGTTCTTCGCGCGCAACGTCCTGCCCCGGCTGAGCGCCGAGCGCGCGATCGCCGAGGGCGTCGACAACGCGTTGATGGACGTCCCGGAGAGCGCCTTCTAAGCACCGTCCCATCGCACGCGCGAGCGGTCGCCCGCCGTGGTCCCACCCGGCGGGCGACCGCTCGACCGTCTACCGCGCCCCCCTCCATACCGTGGTATGAGAGGCGACCGCTCGTCGCAAACCCTGCATACCGTGGTGTGCGAAGAGGGATGAGAAGACCTGCGCCGAGCGGGGCTCAGCGACTCCACGGGCGGGTCCAGGCGTGCCGGATCAGGGCCAGGACGATGCAGCCGACCCCGAGAGACATCAGGATGCCGCCGGGCACGTCGTACGCCCCGAGCATCCCCGCGTAACGGCCCAGCACGAACCGCAGGAACGCCCCCGCGGTCACCAGCAGCAAGCCCACACCCACGGCAGAGAGCCTAACCGGGCACGCCGTACCCCCGCGTCACCGGGATGATCGCGCGCGCCGCCGATGTTGCCCATGGCATGAGCTCCCCGCCCCGCGTGCCGTTGTCGATCCTGGACCTGTCGCCGGCCTCCGCCGGCCGAACCCGGCGGGACGCCCTGCTGGACTCGACCCGGCTGGCGCAGGCGGCCGACCGGCTCGGATACGCCCGATTTTGGGTCGCGGAACACCACGGCAGCGAGACCTTCATGAGTTCGGCGACGGCGCTGCTGCTCGGTCACCTCGCGCAGCACACGGAGCGGATCCGGCTCGGGTCCGGCGGGGTGATGCTGCCCAACCACGCGCCGCTGATGGTGGCGGAGTACTACGGGACGCTGGCCACCCTGTACGGCGACCGCTTCGACCTCGGCCTCGGCCGCGCGCCCGGCACCGACCCGATGACCGCGGCGGCCCTGCGGCGCGGCACCGGCGAACTCGACACGTTCGTACAAGACGTCCTTGACCTGCACGGATATCTCGCCGATCCGGATCCCGATGCGCCGGCACGGGTGCGCGCGATCCCCGGCGAGGGCACCAAGGTGCCGCTGTGGATGCTCGGCTCGAGCCTGGGCGGAGCGAGTGTCGCGGCGCACCTGGGCCTGCCGTTCGCGTTCGCCTCCCATTTCGCTCCGCAGGCGCTCGATGCGGCGCTGACGTACTACCGGGAGCGCTTCGACGCCTCGGCCCCGACGGCTCAGGTGCCGCGGCCGCACGTGATGGCCGGCGTGAATGTGCTGGTCGCGCCCACCCAGGAGGAGGCGGACCTGCTAGCGACCACCGCACAGCAAATGGCGGTGCGGATCCGCACCGGCGGCCGCGGGCCACTCGACCGGCCGCGCGCGGGCTACCTCGACCAGCTCCCGCCGCAGATCCGGGCGGTCGTCGCCGAGCATCAGGCGGTGCAGGCGATCGGCACGCCGGAGCAGGTGGTCACCCAGCTTCAGGCCATCGTCGCTGCTCACGACCTGGACGAGGTCGTCACCACGACATACACCCACGACCCCGAGATGCGGATCCGCAGCTACGAACTGCTGGCCGAGGCTTGGCAGCGGTAGCCGCGGCGACGCTGTGTCGAGAAACCCCCCGACTTCGGTGGGCTTCTCGACACAGCTCGACATCTGCACCAGCGCCACGCGCTCAGTCGCCGTGCTGGTCGGGCCGGCCGTGTCGGCCGTGCGGACCCTGGTGATGCTCCTGCCAGTCGGCCTCGGCGCGGCTCATCTCGGCGCCGCGCCGGGCGAGCTCGGCGTTGTACGCGGTCAGCGCCGCGTCGTGGTCCCGCTCGGCCTGCCGGTCCTGCCGCCGGGCCTCGTGTTCGTCGGCTCGCATCCACGTCACGGCGGTCAGCAGGGCGAGCATCAGCATCGGGAACTCCCCGATCCCCCAGGTGATCCCGCCGCCGGCCTGCTGATCGGACAGCAGCGGCCCGACCCAGGCCATCTTCCCGCCGGAGGCCAGCGCCGTGAAGAAATCGCCGGCGAGCAGGGTGGTGGCCGACATGATCGCCACCCCGAAGAAGGCGTGCACGCTCATCGTCACGAACAGCGCCACCAGCCGCAGCGACGGCGGCCACCGCTTGGGACCGGGGTCGATGCCGATGAGGGACCAGCAGAACACGTACCCGGCCAGCATGAAGTGCACGACCATCGCGACGTGCCCGGTGTGGGTCTGCAGCGCCATTTCGAACAGCCCGGTGAAGTAGAAGACATACAGCGAGCCGGCGAAGTTGATCGAGGCGATGATCGGGTTGCAGAAGAAGCTGAGCCAGCGGCTGTGCGCCGTCGCCAGCAGCAGCTCGCGCGGGCCCATCGTCTTGTCGCGGCGGGCGGGGATCGCGCGGGCCAGCAACGTCAGCGGGGCGCCGATGACCAGGAAGATCGGAATGCCCATCGTCAGCATCATGTGCATGAACATGTGCGTCGAGAACTGCACCTTGCCGTAGACGCCGGGCGACCCGGACGTCGTCCAGATGAACACCAGCCAGCCGAAGGTCCACGAGACCGTACGCCGCAGGTGCCATGCGTCCCCGCGCTGGGCCAGCCGCCGCACCGCCCAGAGGTAGATGCCGATCGCGAGCAACGCGACCACGAACCACAGCCAGTCCAGGCGCCAGACGGTGAACCAATCGGGCCCGGTCAACCCGCTGGTCGGCGCCGGATAGCCGGTCAACGCGACGGCGATGTCGGGGTCCGGCAGGCCGCTGCGCGGGATCGGGGTGGGGGTCCGGGACAGGCCGACGCCGGTGCCGATGGCCAGCGCCATCAGCGTGACCTCGACCACGGCGAGGCGGCGGAACTCCCCCGCCGCGCCGGTCCCCGCGGGCTGCGCCTCCTCGAGGCGCCCGACGATCCGCTGCCGCATGCCGAGCCCGGCCAGTCCGAGGGCCACCAGCAGAATCGTCTTGACGATCAGCAGTACGCCGTACGGGCTGGTCAACCCCTCCAGCTCGCCCACCCGGACCATCCCGTTGAGGAACCCCGAGCCGGCGATCCCGAAGAAGCACCAGGCGGCGAGGACCGAATAGCGGCGCACCACCACCCCGGCGGCAGTCGTGAGCAACGGCCAGAGCAGCAGGATCGCGGCGAGCCCGCCGCACCAGACGAAGGCCGCGGCCAGGTGCACGGCGAGTGAGTTGACCGCCGTGTCGTGGGCGAACGAGCCGCCCGAGTGCCCGGCCAGCGCCAGCGGCAGCAGCGCGATGACCGACAGCGCCGCCATCCACGCCATCGACGTCTTGGTGTGGGCCACGGCCGAGCCGACCACCGCGCCGAGGGCGACCAGGACGCTGATGAAGTACACCCGGAACAGGTCGACCTTCCAGACGAAACTCGTCACGGTCGAGGCGAACACCGAGTCGCCGACCCCGATCCCGGTGACATTGCTGATCAGCAGCAGCATCGTCACGAAACCCGCCAACACCCAGACGGCGCCCGTCATGGTGGCCAGCCGGCAGGCCGTCTCGCGGCGCCGGGTGCTGGTGGTGTCGGGGAGGATCGTGCCGGCCAGCAGCAGCAGACCCACGGTCACGGCCCCGAACGCGTCGTGGATGGCGCGGGCGATCGGCAGCCCGTAGATCGCGACGGCGCCTCCGTCGGAGAAGCCGAGCAGCCGCTGGAACGCCCCCCCGAAGGCACCGGCCGCCACAGCGGCCAGGACGGTGCAGCCGGCCAGCGCGCTGACCCAGCCCATGACCACGCCCCGACGGTCGTTCACCTGCACAGATACCGAGGGAGCGGCATTGGGGGAAGCGGTTGACGTGGCCATGTCCCCCAGCCTAGATAGGGTGGGTGCATGCCGATGCATCCCGCAGCACCCGAAGATCTGCACGGTCTGGTCGAGGCCTTCGCGGGAACGGCGCAGGCCGTGGTGGACCTTGCCTTCAGCCTTCGCGACGCTGATCTGGACAAGCCCACCGCCTGCCCTGGCTGGACCGTGAAGGACCAGGTCAGTCACGTGACCAGCATCGAGGCCGCCCTCGTCGGGCGCCCAGACCCGCAGGTCGAGGTCCCGGCCTACGACTGGATCCGCAACGACATCGGCCGCCACATGGAGAACGGCGTGGAGCTGCGGCGCCCCCGGTCCGGCAAAGAGGTCGTGTCCGAGCTGCAGAAGGTCCTCGGTGGCCGGCTCGGGCGGCTGCGCGACGCGAGCCTGACCGAGGAGACCGAGGTGCCCGGCGTGCTCTCCGACACGCCGACCACGCTGGGCGCCCTGCTGCGCCTGCGGATCTTCGACACCTGGGTGCACGAGCAGGACATTCGCGAGGCGCTCGGACGCCCCGGCAATCTGGACTCCCCGGCCGCCGCGGTCTCGGTCCAGTCCGTGCTCGACGCGCTGCCGATGATCGTGGTCAAGCGCGTCGGCCTGGAGCCCGGCAAGGTGCTGATGGTCGAACTGACGGGGCCGGTCGTGGCGCGCTCGGGGGTACGGGTCGAGGCCGGCGAGGAGGGCCCCGACGGCTCTCCCGGCAAACCGATCGGCAAGCTCATGTTTGCGGGCGCCTCGGACGAGACCGGCCCGATCCCCGCCATCGGACGCACCACGAGCCTGCAGATGTCCACCGACGTCTTCATGCGGCGCGCGGCGGGCCGGCGCGCGACGGCGGACTGCGTCTACACGGTGCTCGGCGACCAGGACATCGCGCGCCGGTTCATGGATGCGCTGGTGGTCACCCCCTAACACGTGGTGGACGACCGCTTCCGGGTGGTCACGCCTTAACGCGTCCGACCCGGTAGGCTCCCCCCGGCCGAAACTGGCCGAACCGGCCGACGTTAGGCCGGACAGGGAGGAGCCCCAGCGATGCGGGAACCGTCGTCGATCGCCCAGCCGGTGCTCGCCGGAGTCGTGTGCGGCATCGTCGGGTTCACCAGCTCGTTCGCGGTGGTCCTGACCGGCCTGGCGGCCGTCGGGGCGACTCCGGATCAGGCCGCCTCGGGACTCGCCGTCCTCTGCGTGACGATGGGCCTGGGCTGTGTGCTGCTCTCCCTGCGGCATCGGGCGCCCGTGACGACGGCGTGGTCCACGCCAGGTGCCGCGCTGCTGACCACCGCGGTCGTCCCCGACGGCGGGTTCACCGCGGCCGTGGGGGCGTTCGTCGTCACCGGCATCCTGCTCACGCTGTCCGGGCTCGTGCCGGCGTTCGGGAACCTGGTCCGCCGCATCCCGACCCCCATCGCGAACGCGATGCTGGCCGGGGTACTGCTCGGGCTGTGCGTCGCCCCCTTCCGCGACCTGGCCCAGCACCCGGCGACGATCGCGCCCATCGTGCTCACCTGGCTGGTGCTGCTGCGGCTCGCCCGGCGCTGGGCGGTGCCGGGTGCGTTGCTCGCGGCGGTGCTGGTGATGGCCGTGACGGGAGCGTTCGGGGCGGTGTCCGCAGGCCAGCTGGTGCCCCGCCTGGTGTGGACCACGCCCGGGTTCTCGTCGATCGCGGCGGTGGTGGCGGTCGCCGTACCGCTCTACATCGTCACGATGACCAGCCAAAACATCCCGGGGATCGCGGTGCTGCAGTCCTTCGGCTACGCGGCGCCGGTGCGCTCCTCGCTGGCCTACACCGGCGCGGCCACCGTGGCCGGCGCCCCCTTCGGCGGCCACGCGATCAACCTGTCGGCGATCGCGGCGGCGCTGGCCGCCGGCCCCGAGGCCGGCCCGGACAAGTCCCGGCGCTGGATCGCGGGGGTGGTGTGCGGCGTGGTGTACTGCGCGTTCGGCCCCGCCTCGCGTGCCGTGTCGGCTCTCTCCCAAGCCGCCCCGCCCGGGCTGCTGGCCGCGGTCGCCGGCCTGGCACTGGTCGCCACCTTCGCCGGCGCCGCCAGCTCGGCGATGGGTGACGCGGTCCACCGAGACTCGGCGGCCGTCACCTTCCTGGTGGCGGCCTCGGGGTTCTCGGTCGCGGGCATCGGGGCGGCCTTTTGGGCGCTGATCGCCGGCCTCGTGGTGCACGGGGTGACCACCGTGGTCCGCCGTACGGGCTGACCCGCCCGGTTAGTCGGTCCAGAGTTCGACCGCGGCGCCGGTGGCGGCGTCGAGGAGCGGGCGCTGACCCAGCGGCTCATCCAGGGTGACCTTCGGCAGCTTCACCACGCGGAGCTTGCGCATGACCGTCTGCCGCGGGTCGGGCTTGGCCTTGGGGTCGGGTCGCGAATGGACGATCTCCCGGACGCCGACCACGACGGCGTCGGGCTCCTCGAGATAGTCGACGGCGTAGGTGCCCTTGGTCGCGTTCTCGTCCTCGACGACGACCAGGTAGAGCTTGTCGGACTGTGTGTCGTACGGTTTCCCGGCAAACACCGGTCGCCCATGCAATTCGGCCTCGGTCTTGGTCGCGGGCTGCGTGACCTGCGCCCTTGCGGCCGCGCGGTAGGCGATGAGGGCGTCGTGCAGGCGGGTACCGCTGGTGTCGACGGTCTCCTCGGGCGGCTCCATGGACCCCATCTTGGCGGATGATGCGCAGTCATCACCCGTCCACCGCCTCGGATTCCCCCGGCCATATCCGGCAGGTAGCACGAACCGATACCACAATGGCTCGGGCAGCCCCACCACCAACCGTAGATTCGCAGGTCAGCGAGATGCGCTGCGACGTGGCCCGGTCATTGCGATATCGGTTCGGGCATGCTCTCCCGGGCGCGGGCGCATTGACAGGAGGGGCCCGCGCCAACTCGCGCGGGCCCCTCCTGCACCGATGTCACTGCGGCGACGGTGCCGAGACTCAACCCCAGACGAGGCCCTTGGCAGGGTCTTCGAGGATCGCCGCGATGTCGGCGAGGAACCGGCTGCCCAGGTCTCCGTCGATCAGCCGGTGGTCGAAGCTCAGGGCCAGCTGGGTCACCCAGCGCGGTACGACCTGCTCGGACCCGTGGACGTCGTCCATCACGACCCAGGGCATCCGCTTGACCGCCCCGAACGCCAGGATCGCGCTCTCGCCGGGGTTGATGATCGGCGTCCCGGTGTCGACCCCGAATACGCCCACGTTCGTGATCGTGATGGTGCCGCCGGCCATGTCGGCGGGCTGAGTACGCCCAGCGCGCGCCGTCTCGACCAGCCCGCCGATCGCCTCGGCGAGCTCCCGCATGGTCATCGCGTCGGCGTCCTTGATGTTCGGGACGACGAGCCCGCGGGGGGTCGCGGCGGCGATGCCCAGGTTGACGTAGTGCTTGATCACGATCTCCTGGGCGGCTTCGTCCCAGACCGCGTTCACGCCCGGGTTGCGACGGCACGCGAGGATGATCGCCTTGGCGACGACCAGTAGCGGGGTGACCTTGACGTCGCGGAACTCGCGGTCCTTCTTGAGCCGCTCCACCAGGTCCATCGTGGCCGTGACGTCGAGGGTGACGAATTCGGTCACGTGCGGGGCGCTGAACTTGCTGCGCACCATAGCGTCGGCGGTCATCTTGCGAACACCCTTGACCGGGATCCGAGTCTCCCGCTCGCCCGGGGCCCTGCCCACAGCGCCGCTATCCACAGGGCGACCGTTCGTCGCCTGCGCGTTTGGCACCATGGTGCTAAACGCGCTGGTCGTGAGCGGTCGGTCCCCGGTCGCAGCGCCGCCACCCGCGAGGAAGGCGTCGATGTCCGCTCGCGAGATGATCCCGCCCTCGCCTGAGCCGGGGACTTGCGCCAGGTCCACGCCACGGTCCTTGGCGTACTTACGCACCGGCGGCTTCGCCAACGGTCGCGCGCTGCCTGGTGATGCACCCACGGTCTCGGTCGCTGCCTCGGGACGACCGCTCGGCCGCTCACCCGATACCACGGTATGAGCAGGTGAGGGGCTCGCCGAATCGCTCGCCCGCTCACCCGATACCACGGTATGAGCAGGTGGGGTCTGAGGAGGTGGGGACTGAGGAGGTGGGGACTGTGGAGGTGGGGCGCTTGCCGGGACGGTTGCCGGGGCGGGGGCCGCGGCGCCCTTGCGGGCCCGGCGCTTCGTGGAACCGGCGATGGCTCCGTACCCGACCAGGTTCGGCTCGCGCTTCGCCTCGCCAGCACCAGCCGCTGCCACTGCCGAGGGGGTAGCGGCCCCCGAGCCCGATGCTGCGTCGCCACCGCCAGCCACCTGGACGGTGATGATGGGCGTGCCCACCTCGACGGTCTGCCCCTCCGGCACCAGCAGCTCGCCCACCGTCCCATCCCACGGAATCGGCAACTCCACCAGCGACTTCGCCGTCTCGATCTCGACCACGATCTGGTTGACGGCCACCGCGTCCCCGGGCGCCACCTTCCAGGAAATGATCTCGGCCTCGGTCAGGCCCTCACCCGGATCGGGCAGCGCGAAAGTCTCGACGGAGCCACCCGCGGCCGGAGCCTCGGCCGCCACGGGCGCGGAAGCAGCCGGCCCCGCACCCACCGGGTCGCTCTCCGGCTCGGCACCCTCCACCTGCACCGTGATGATGGGCGTGCCCACCTCGACGGTCTGCCCCTCCGGGACCAGCAGCTCGCCCACCGTCCCATCCCACGGAATCGGCAACTCCACCAGCGACTTCGCCGTCTCGATCTCGACCACGATCTGGTTGACGGCCACCGGGTCCCCGGGCGCCACCTTCCAGGAAATGATCTCCGCCTCGGTCAGGCCCTCACCCGGATCGGGCAGTGCAAACACCTTCATGCCCATGACGTGCGGACTCCTTAGAAGCTCAGGGCGCGGTCGACGGAGTCGAGCACGCGGTCCAGGTCGGGCAGATGGTGTTCCTCGAGCTTGCTCATCGGGTACGGGATCGAATAACCCGCGACCCGCAGCACGGGCGCCTCCAGGTGATAGAACAGCCGCTCCTGCACCTGCGCGGCGATCTCGGCGCCGAAGCCCATGAAGCGCGACGCCTCGTGCACGACCACGAGCCGGCCGGTCTTCTCGACCGAGGCACCGAGCACCCCGATGTCCAGGGGGTTGAGCCCCCGCAGGTCGATGACCTCCAGCTCCTTGCCCTCCTCGGCCGCCGCATCGGCCGCCGCCAGGCAGGTCTTCACCATCGGCCCATAACAGGCCACCGTGACATGACCGCCGGGGCGCGCGACGACCGCGTCGTACAGTCCCCGCGGCGCAGCCGCCGCGCCGTCGTCGACGTCCATCCGGTCGTGGTAGCGGCGCTTGGGCTCGAAGAAGATCACCGGGTCGTCGAGCTCGATGGCCTGCTGGATCATCCAGTACGAGTCCTCGGCGTTCGAGCAGGCCACCACCCGCAGGCCGGCGCTGTGCAGGAAGTAGGCCTCGTTGGATTCGCTGTGGTGCTCCACCGCGCCGATGCCGCCGCCGCACGGAATGCGGATGACCATCGGCAGCTTCGCCGTGCCGGCCGACCGGTTGTGCATCTTGGCGACCTGGCTGGTGATCTGGTCGAACGCCGGGTAAACGAACCCGTCGAACTGGATCTCCACCACCGGGCGATAGCCCCGCAGGGCAAGCCCGACCGCCGTACCGACGATCCCCGATTCGGCCAGCGGCGTGTCGATGACGCGGTCCTCGCCGAAGTCCTTCTGCAGCCCCTCGGTGACGCGGAAGACGCCACCGAGGCGGCCCACGTCCTCGCCCATCACGAGCACCTTCGGGTCGGCCTCCATCGCGCGGCGCAGCCCGGCGGTGATGCCTTTGGCCAGGGTCAACGTGGTCATCGCGGGCCCCCCTCGGCGTCGTCGGAACCGGCGAAGCTCGCCTCGTACGCCGCCTGCCAGGCCTTCTCCTCGGCCAGCCCCGGGTGCTCCTGCGCATAGACGTGGTCGAACATCTCACTCACCGAGGGATCGGGCATGTCCTGCACCGCGGCCCGGATCCGCTTGGCCAGCTCGTTCGCCTCCTGGTCGACCTCGTCGAAGAACTCCGGCGGGGTGTTCCCGCGCCAGAGCAGATGGGTCTTGACCCGCTCGATCGGGTCCCGGAGGCGCCACAGCTCCACCTCGGCGGAGTCGCGGTATTTCGTCGGATCATCGGAGGTGGTGTGCGCACCCATCCGATAGGTGTAGGCCTCGATGAGGAAGGGCCCCTGGCCGGAGCGGGCGTGCTCCAGGGCGGCCTTGGCCACGGCGTACACCGCGACCACGTCGTTGCCGTCGACCCGCACCCCGGGGAAGCCGAACCCGCGGGCGCGCTGATAGAGCGGGATCAGGGTGTGCGTCTCGTTCGGCTCGGAGATCGCCCACTGGTTGTTCTGGCAGAAGAAGACGATCGGGCACTGGTTCACCGCGGCGAAGACGAACGCCTCGTTGATGTCGCCCTGCGCGGTGGCGCCGTCGCCGAAGAAGGCGACCACCGCGGCGTCCCGCTCGGGGTCGCCGGTGCCGACGTCGCCGTCGCGCTGCACGCCCATGGCATAACCGACCGCGTGCAGCGCCTGGTTGCCGATGACGATCGTGTAGAGGTGGAAGTTGTGCGCGTTGGGGTCCCAGCCGCCCAGGGTGGTGCCGCGGTACATCCCGAACACCGCCAGCGGGTCCACCCCGCGGCAATAGGCGACGCCGTGCTCCCGGTAGCCGGGAAACGCGTAGTCCTGGGGCGCCATGGCCCGGCCGATGCCGATCTGGGCCGCCTCCTGGCCGAGCAGCCCCGGCCACAACCCGAGCTGGCCCTGCCGCTGCAGCGCCGTGCCCTCCTTGTCGAGACGGCGGATCAGGACCATGTCGCGGTAGAGGTCCTGGGCGTCCTCGTCGGTCATCGCATCGACCGTTGGGTCGTACGGCAGGTTCACCTCGTTGCGGATCCGGTTGCCGTCCTTGTCGATGAACCGGATCGTCTCGGGGCCGCCGTCGTGCGGCAGATGCGGTGTCCCCACCACGCTCTCGTGGTGGTCGACGCCGGAGTAGTCACCACCGAACGCCTGATGGACTGAGTCGGTCACAGGTACTCCTTCGTACCAATCGGGGCCCGGGATCGCCGGGCCGGCCGCAGACCGCCCGTCGCGGTGGCGTCGGGCGGCGGCAACCGCCCCGGTGGGACGGGCTGCACGTGTCCTCGACACCGTACCTGAGATGTGGGTCACACCGCCCGCGATGCAGCGGGGCAAGCTCGGGAGCTGGGCAGCTGGGGGCCTGGGTGGCCTCGATGGCCCGATGGCGGGTGCTGTTCAGATGTCCAAGACCCCGGCCGATGGGATCGCTGTGACCCACAACTCCGTGTCCGGCGTGCATCGCCCGCGAGCACGGAGCCGAGGTCTCGTCGGACCCGCGGGCGGGCTGCTCCTGAGCGGCACGCTCGCCGTTCTGCTCTTCGCCGCGGCCGCACCGCAATTCGCGGCGGCCGTGGGGCAGACCGGCCGTCCCGGGGTCGACGCGACGGTCCTCGCCTGTCCGGGACCGGGGGGTACCGGGCCGGCCTGCACCGTCAGCGTCCCCCGGGACGGCCACAGCGTCGCCCTGCCGCTGGACCACGCGCGCTGGTTGTTCCCGGAGCCCGGGGACGCCGTTCGGGTCGTCGTCGATGAGGCGGACCGCGCGGCGCCGGCCGGGTGGGCACCGTGGCTCGCGGCCGGCGCGCTGCTGGCGTTGGGGCTGATCATGCTCGGATCGGCGGTCCGCTGGGGGCGCACGGTGCTGAGCCGCGCTGTCGCGGAGCTGAGCGAGTATGCCGACTCGGGTGCCGGTTCTCGTGCCGCCCGCCCGTACGACGTGCGCGGTGTCGACCCGTACCACGTACGCGGTGTCGACCCGTACGACGCACGCGGTGTCGACCCGTACGACGTACGGGGTGACGACCCCCGCGACCGGCCGGGGCGGCACTCGGCCGCCTGAGGATCCCGAGCGGGGGCCCGGCCCGGCCCGTCAGCGGCCGGGGGCGAACGCGCGCAGCGCGGCCACCAACGCGGCGTTAGCGTCCGGGACGTCGACCGAGCAGCGGATCCCCTCCCCGGCGAACGGCCGCACCGACAGGCCCTGCGCGGACAGCTCGGCGGCGATCTCCTCCGTGCGCGCCCCGGTGGCGAGCCAGACGAAGTTGGCCTGCGTCTCCGGCGGCCGCCAGCCCTGCTCGCGCAGCGCCGCCACGAGCCGGCCGCGTTCGACCACCAGCTCCTCCACGCGCGCCAGCAGGGCCGGGCGCTCATCCAGGCTGGCCAGCGCGGCCTCCTGGGCCACGGTGCTCACCCCGAACGGCACGGCCGTCTTGCGGATCGCGGTCGAGACGGGGGCGTGCGCGACGCCGTACCCGACCCGCAGCCCAGCCAACCCATACGCCTTGCTGAACGTCCGCAGCACCATCACGTTCGGGTGCGAGCGATAGAGGTCCAGGCCGCGGGCGGCGGCGGGGTCGCGGATGAACTCGACGTACGCCTCGTCGATCACGACCAGCACGTGGTCCGGAACCGCGCGCAGGAAGTCCAGGACCTCCTGGTGCGCGACGACCGGGCCGGTGGGGTTGTTCGGGGTGCAGACCAGGGCCAGCCTGGTCCGTGGCCCCATCGCCTCGGCCATGGCCGTCAGATCGTGCCGCCCGCGCTGGTCGACCGGCACCTGCACGGACCGGGCCCCGGTGATCCCGACCATGATCGGATAGGCCTCGAAACTGCGCCAGGCGTAGACGACCTCGTCGCCCTCCTCGCAGGTGGCGAGCACCGTCTGCATCAGGACGCCGGAGCTGCCGGTGCCGATGATGACGTCGTCGGTGGGTACGCCGAGGTCGTCCGCGAGCCGTTGCGCGAGCCGCGTGCAGAACATGTCGGGGTAGCGGTTGGCGCCGTCGGCGGCGGCGTGGGCGCGCTCCAGGACGCCGGGCAACGGCGGGAAGGGGTTCTCGTTGCTCGACATCTTGTACGCCGTGACGCCGGGCCGCGACGTCGGCGGAAGACCCGGCTTGTAGGCCGGGATGGTCTTCAGCGCGGCGCGGGTGCCGGGGGCGGGGGCGAGGTCCGGGGCCGGGGCCTGGGCGGGGGCCTGGGCGGGGTCGTCGTGGCGGGGCCGGATGTCGTCGGCGTCGGTCATGGTCGCCACTGTAGGGCGACTCAGGTACGCCGCGAGCCGGTCCCGCCCGAAACCGTCGGCCCAGTCGGCCCGCGCTCGCTATCCACCGCTGCGGTTATCCACAACACGACCGTTCGTCACCAGGCCTCTTAGCACCATGGTGCCAAACCCGCAGGTCACGAACGGTCAGGTCGCCGCGTCCAAGGGGCTGTGCAGCGGCTCGGGCAGCCGCCGGGCCGCCACCACCGCCAGGACCACCAGCGTCGCGGCCAGCAGCAGCAGCGACGGGGTGAACGAGCCCTCCCCCGCGCGCGCCACCACCATGAAGCCGACGACCACCACCGACGCCTGCCCGGCGAGCTGCAGCAGCCCGTTGCTGGTGCCCTCCGGCGTGGGCCGGGTGATCTCCGCGCCGTACTGCATCCCCACCGGCACCGCCCCCACCAGGAAGAACCCGGTCACCATGGCGGCGCCGATCAACTCCGGCAGGGACCGGCCGAACGCCATCCCGACGAGCCCGGGCGCGCCCCCCAGCATCCCCAGCAGCAGGTAGCGGACCCGACGCAGCTGCCGGTCCGAGGCGGCGCCCAGCACCACCGCTCCGGCCACCCCGGCGACCAGCATCGCGGCGCCGATGATCCCCGCGTCGGCCGAGCTCAGCCCCCGCGGCGCGACGATCTTCTCGATCCACGTCGCCACCCCGTTGAACGCCCCCACCACCACCACCGTCACGGCCAGCAGGAGCCGGAAGGGCCGATTGCGCAGGGCGCCCCGCAGGCCGTCGAGCATCACCGCCCGCTCGCGGTCGGCGTCGCGGTCCGGCGGCCGGTGCGGCGCCGAGCGCATGAAGCCCACCACCAGAAGCGCCGCCAGTGCCATCGTCACGCCGTACACCAACTGCGCCCCCGCGACCCCCAGCGCCCGGGCCAGGTTCGGTGTGACCAGCAGCGCCACGGCCGTCCCGATCAGGCTGGCCAACGTCATGAAGCTCACCGCTCCGGCGCGTTGCCGCTGCGCGAACCACACCGCCGCGATCGAGGTCCACGCGTTGAGCAGCAGCGGCTGCGCGGCCGCGATGAGTGCGGTGGCCGCGAACGCCGTACCCCAGTCGGGCCCCGCCAACCCGCGCCACACCCCGCCGGTGGCCGCCAGCACCGCCCCGGCCGTCACCGCGAACCGCGCCCCCCGCACGTCGATCAGCCACGACGCGGGCAGCGACAGCGGGATGAACGCCAGCATGAACACCATCGCGAACAGCCCGATGCGGGTCTCGTCCACCCCGTAATACGCCTGGGCGGCCTCGGTCATCGGCGCATACCCGATCCACAGCGACTGCAGGGCGGCGTTCGCGGCCATCACGACGGCCAGGACGACCCACCGGTAGGCGACGGGACCGTACGCCGGGGGCCGGGCGCCCCCGCTTGCTGCTGGCAGCACCATCACCCCAGCCCCCGAGGATCAGTGCGCCGGGCTCGGTCCGCCCGGCGCCGATAGACCGGCGCGAGGGCGCGGTGCAGGCTCCGGTAGTCCTGGTACGCCGCGTCGTAGCGCGCCCGGTTTCCGGGGTCCGGCTGGTACGTCGCCTCGATGCGCCCCAAGGCGGGCAGATCATCCCAGGTCAGCTCGCCCAAGCCGACGGCGGCGATCCAGGCTGCGCCGCGCGCGTTGGTCGCGAGGGGATCAGCAGGACGGCGTACGGTCACTCCCAGCACATCAGCCATGATGCGACACCATAGGTCCGACGTGGCACCGCCCCCGACGACGGCGAGATTCGCGATCGGCGAACCGAGGAAGCGCTCCACCGCGCCGGCCAGCCATCGGGTGTTGAGCGCGACGCCCTCGTAGCAGGCCCGGACGACGTCCGCGCGGGTGCTCGCCAGGGATAGCCCGATCAGCCCGGCCCGCAGGTCGCGATCGTCGACGGGCGCGCGTTCCCCGAAGACCCACGGCAGGTAGAACACCCCGTTCGCGCCCGGCGGTGCCTGTGCGGCGAGGTCGGCAAGCCGGTCGAGCCGGTCGGGTTCGCCGGGTTCGCCGGGACCGCCGTCCGCGAGCACGTGGTCACGCAGCCAGGTCAGGTTGCCGCCCGCGACGGACTGCAGGGCCGTCATCAGGTAGCGGCCCGGGATCGCCCCCGGGACCGCGGCGATGCCCCTGCGGACGTCGGTCTTCTTGCGCGTCACGTGGGCCGCGATCCAGGAAGAAGTGCCGAGGTAGAGATGGGGCTGCCCGAGCCCGGTGGTGCCCGCACCGACGGCCGCGGCGGAGGTGTCGACGGCGCCGGCGACGACTCGGACCTCGCAGGAGAGCCGCAGGTGCTCGGCGGCAGCCGGGGTCAGCGGCCCGAGGATCTCGGTCGAGGGCACCAGCGGCGGCAACATGTCGGCCGCCACGCCGCAGTCGGCGACGAGGTCGGGCTGGTACCGGATCGCCGCAGGGTCTCGGTTGTCGGTGACCCAGCTGGTCACGATCGAGTCCCAGGTGGCGACGATCCGGCCGGTCAGCCGCAGGTTCACGAAGTCGAGCACGTTGAGGAAGGCCGCGGTCCGCGCGTAGACCTCGGGCCGCTCGTCCCGGAACCAGAGCATGTGGCTGGCCGGATCCTTGCCGGTCACGGACGGGGCGCCGCCGGTGTATCGGACCCAGCGAGCCAGGCGGGCGGCGGACAGGCCACGGATGCCGATCCGGCCGTCGAGCGGACCGCCGTGCTGGCGCCGCAGGTTCGCCGCCCCGCGCATGTCCATCCACAACAGCGCGTCGTGTAGGACGGTCCCGTCGGCGGCGACCGGAATGGTGCCCTCGCCCTGAGTCGAGCAGCACACCGCGTGCACCGCGGCCATCAGCCGCGGGTACCGGCCGGCCAGTTCGGCCGCGGCGTCCCCCAGCGCGGCCCACCAGTCGTCGGGGCACTGCTCGGCGCCTCCGCCGGGTCGAATCCGCAGCTCGATCGGCCGGCTCGCCCACGCGGCGATCGAGCCGTCGGTGGGCATCAGCGCGACCTTGACCGCGGAGGTGCCCAGATCGACGGCGAAGACGTGCGGCGGTACGGCGGGTCCACGCGCGCCCGAGCCGTTGGCGGCCTGCACCTCGGGTGCCGCCGCGCCCACGGCGTTGGCCACGAACGGTCGCCTCGCGGCTGGTACCTCCGACACGTGACGACCCTAGTGCGGGTGGATCGCGACAGGCCCTCGACCGCTCGTCGCACCCTCCTTCATACCACGGTATGAAGGAGGGTGCGACGAACGGGCGCCTCATCCCTCGCCGGCGCCCCCTCGTCGCGCGCGCCCTCGTCGGCGCCCCCTCGTCGCGCGCGCCCTCGTCGGCGCCCCCTCGTCGCGCGCACCCTCGTCGGGTCCGGGGCCGGCGGCTACTCGCCTGGGTGGCTGGCCGGGTCGGCGCCGTCCTCCAGGTACAGGGTCTCCGGCCCCGGTTCACCGTCGCGCAGCACCCGCTGGAGCAGCCGGGCCGTCGCGGCGGCGGCGCAGTCCGCGATCTCCGGCGGGGTGCACCAATGCACGGCGCGAATCTCGTGCGGCTCCAGGCGGAACGTGCCGGGCAGCGCCTCGGCGTGCCGACCCAGGTCGAAGAGGAAGACGACAGCGTCGTCCCAGCCGCTCCAGGGGGACAGCCAGTTCACCGCGAGCAAGCGGTGCGCCTGAAACAGCGCCCCGAGCTCCTCGCGCACCTCCCGCAGGGTGCCCAGGCGGGGCGGTTCGGCGGGCTCGACGACGCCGCCGGGCAGGTCCCAGGTCTGCTTGTAGGTCAGCTCGCACAGCAGCACCCGGCCGGCCTCGTCCCGGATCAGACCGTGGCCGATCACCCTGGTCTTGGGCAGGCGCGCGTTGAGCCGGCGGATCCGTTCTTCCTGCATGCGCGCTCCCCGCCCTTGCTCGACCGGCACTGCCCACACGGTAAGGCGGCACGGCCGCGGGGGAAACTCGAAGCCTCCCTCCGCGCCGCCGTGGGGGACGCGGCGCCGCAGTTTTTCGCCGACGGCTCGGGAGCGGCCCTCAGGCGCGCGACTCCCCCAGCGCGATGTCGAGGGCCCGCCAGTCCACGCCGTCCGGGGCGGTCGCCCGGGTCGCCGCCAGCAACCCCAGCCGCGCCGCGCGCACCTGCGGTTCGGGCGCCATCACCAGGATGTCGTCGAAGAACTTCGCCACCGGCCCCACGAGCGCCCGGCCGGCCTCGGCGTACGACCCCACCTCGGCCGACGCCGCGGCCGGGAGCGCCTCCAGCGCCAGCCGCAGCCCCTGCTCGGCGGGCTCGGTGAGGAGGGCGGCGTCGTACGTCGCCGCGGTGCCCGCCGGCACGATCCGCTCGATCCGCTGCAGCGCGGCGACCAGGTCGCGGAAGCCGTCATCCGCGGCGAGACCCTGCAGCGCGGCCAGCGTCGTCGCCGCCCGGCCCGGGGACCCGGCACCCGGCAGCACCGCCTGGACGAAGCCGGCCCCGACGCCCTCGTCCCGCAGCAGCTGGGCGAACCGGCCCGCGACGAACTCCTCCGCCGCCTCGATCGAGTCCTCGGGCACGGCCACGTCCTGCTCGCGAAGCCGGACCGCCGCCGCCGCCAGGCCGTCACGCACGGTCAGGCTCGCGAGCGCGCCGTCGCCGACGCCCTCGCGCAGGATCCGGATGACCCCGAGGGCGGCCCGGCGCAGGCCGTAGGGGTCGGAGGACCCGGTCGGCTTGGCCCCGAGCGCGTACATCGCCATGAGCAGGTCGAACCGGTCACCGAGCGCCAGCACCGCACCCGGCACGGACGCGGGCACCGCGTCGGCGGCGGTGTGCGGCTGCTCCATCTCGGCCAGGGCCGCCGCGACGGCCGGGGTCTCGCCCTGGCGCACGGCGTACTCCTTCGCCACGAACCCGGCGAGCGAGCTCATCTCGACGACCATCTGCGTGGCCAGGTCGAACTTGGCGAGCTCACCCGCGCGGGCCAGCGTCGCCGCGTCGGCGGCGGACAGCCCGGCGCCGCGCTCGTCCAGCACGGCCGCGAGGGAGGCCGCGACGTCCTTGATGCGCCGGGCGCGCTGCCCGACCGAGCCGAGCCGATTCTCGAACGTGAGCTTCTCCAGCCCCGGCACGAACGCCTCGGCCGAGGCGGCCTTGAGGTCGGCGTTCCAGAAGAACAGGGCGTCCTCGTAGCGGGCCCGCAGCACCGACTCGTTGCCGCGGCGCACGATCTCGTCGTCGCAGTCGCCGTTGGCCATCGTCACGAAGTGCGGCAGCAGGCGACCGGCACCGTCCTCCGAGCTGCGCACCGGCAGGTACCGCTGGTGCTTGCGCATCACCGTCGTCAGGATCCGGTCGGGCAACTCCAGGTAGCGCTCGTCGAAGCTGCCGAGGATGCCGTGCGGCTGCTCGACCAGGTTGGTGATCTCGTCGATCACCGCGGCGTCGCCGTCCACGTCGACCCGGCCGCCGACGCTCGCCGCGAGCCGCCGGGCCTGGTTGACCACGCTGTCGCGCCGCGCCCCCATCGACACCTCGATGCCCGCGTCGTGCAGGGTGTCCACCAGCTCGGACGCCGCAGCGACGTCGACCCAGGGCTGCTGCGCGCCGCGCATCACATAGGTCGCCCGACCCGCCGTCACACTCGACACCTTGACCGGCACGACCACCGGTCCCCACAGCGCCACCAGCCAGCGGATCGCCCGGGAGAAGCTCAGCTCCGGGTCGTTCCAGCGCATGTTCTTCTCGGCCCGCAGCCCGGTGACCACCCCGGCGACCACCTCGGCGAGCACCTCCAGCGCCGACCGACCGGCCTGCCGGACCTCCACCACGGCGTGCTCGTGGCCGCCGATCTCGGCCTTGACCACCTGGTCCAGGCTCGCCTGCTGGCCGCGCACGAAGCCCTGCAGGGCCTTCGTCGGCGCGCCCGAGGCGTCGTACGCCGCAGCCCACTTCGGCCCCTTGACCTGCCGCGTCGCGTCCGGCTCCTCGGCGGCGACGGCCGCGATGGTGGCGACGATCCGGCGCGGCGTCCCGCCGACCCAGATCTCCCCGTGCGCCAACCGGGTCGCGGCCAGCCGTTCGGTGAGGGCGGCGCGGACGGCGGTGATGGTCTCCGGAACGACGTGCGGCGGCAGCTCCTCCAGGCCGATCTCGATCGCCAGCATCTGCGGGGTCGTCGGCACCTCGGCGCGGCTGGGCGACGGCACCGCGGCCAGCTTGGTGCGCTGCTCGCGCATCAGCGGCAGGCCCAGCTCCTCGCGCCGCTCGATCCACAGCGTCGCGGTGTCCCGCATCAGCCGCCGCATCGACGCGAAGGCCTTGGCCCGCTCGGTCGTCGAGATCGCGCCGCGGGCATCCAGCACGTTGAACGCGTGGCTGGACTTGAGGATGAAGTAGTGCGCCGGCACCGGCAGCCGGGCCTGCACCATGCGGGTGGCCTCGGCGACATAGGAGTCGTACAGCCGCTGGTTCGTGGCGACGTCGGCGTCGTCCAGGTAGTAGCGGCTCATCTCGTATTCGGCCTGGCCGAACGCCTCGCCGTAGGTGATCGTCTGCCCGTCCGGCGTCGTCGCGTAGACGATGTCCTTGAAGTGCGTCACGCCCTGGACGGCCATCAGGATGCGTTCCATGCCGTAGGTCAGCTCGACCGGGATCGGGTCCAGGTTGTGGCCCCCGACCTGCTGGAAGTAGGTGAACTGGGTGATCTCCATCCCGTCCAGCCAGACCTCCCAGCCCAGCCCCCACGCGCCGATCGCCGGCTGGGCCCAGTTGTCCTCGACGAACCGCACGTCGTGGGCCGCCAGGTCGATGCCGAGCGCCTCCAGGCTGCCCAGGTAGAGCTCCTGCGGGTCGCCGGGCTCCGGCTTGAGGATCACCTGATATTGGGTGTGGGTCTGCAGCCGGTTCGGGTTTTCGCCGTAGCGGGAGTCGTCGGGTCGCACGCTCGGCTCGACGTACGCGACGTGCCACGGCTCCGGTCCCAGCACCCGCAGGACGGTCGCCGGGTTCATCGTGCCGGCGCCCACCTCCGTGTTGAACGGCTGCACCGTGAGGCAGCCCTTCGCGGTCCAGTAGTCGGTGAGGGTCCGCAGCGCGTCTTGCATCGTCAGCACAGATAGCAAGGCTACCGGGGTGGTCGGTCCCGCCCGTACGCCGTCCGCCGGTTCCTGCCGACGACCGTCGATGAGCGCGCACGGCCAGCAGCCCCGCAAACGACCTGGTCGCGGACTCTGCGCCGGACACCGCAGGCATCGATGGTCGTCGGGCGTCACAGGGTTCGCCATCGACGGGGCAGACCAGGTCCCTGAGATGCGCCATATCCTCGACACGGCGCGATCGTGCCGGAAGGAGGCAGGTCGTGGCTGACCTGCCCCGCCGACAGGAGGGGGACGCATGACCGTCACGCAGGCTCTGATCTCGTTTGCGCTGGTCGCGGGGTTGGTCACGATCACCCCCGGGCTGGACACGGCGATGGTGCTGCGGTCGGCCCTGCGCGGCGGGCGGCGCGCGGGACTCCTGACGACGCTGGGGGTCAACGCGGGCGTGCTCTGTTGGGGGCTCGCGGCGGCGCTGGGGATCTCGGCGCTCCTCGCGGCGTCCACGACGGCGTACGACATGCTTCGGTACGCCGGCGCCGCCTACCTGGTCTGGCTCGGGAGCCGCATGCTGCTCGCCGCGGCGCGCCCGCGGGGGCGGGCCCACCGCCTCGGCCCGCTGGACCCCTCCGAACCCGGCGTCGGGGTCACCGTCGCGCCGCCGACCCCATGGGCGTGTTTCCGGGCCGGCCTCGTGACCAACCTGCTCAATCCCAAGGTGGGGGCGTTCTACGTGGCCCTGCTCCCGCAGTTCCTGCCCGAGGGCACCCACCCCGCCGCGATGGGCGCGCTGCTGGCGCTGGTCCACAACGTCGAGGGCCTGCTGTTCCTCGGGCTGGTGACGCTGACGGCCGATGCGTTCCGGCGCCGCCTCACCCGCCCGTCGGTGGCCCGCCGGATCGACGTCACGACCGGAGCGGTGCTCGTCGGGTTCGGCGTGAAGCTGGCGCTTACCCCGCGCTGACACGACACCTCGCCTGGTGCCCAGGTGACCCAGGCCACACCGGCCATACCTTCGGTCGCACCGTGAGACGTTTCGTCTCGTCATCGGCGCTGGCGACTACCCTCCACAAGCACCCGGGAGATGGGGGTGCGGACATGGCGAGCAGGCAATTGCTGTCGGGAAACGAGGCCATCGCGCTCGGCGCGTGGGAGGCGGGAGTGGCCGTCGGGTGCGGCTACCCGGGCACCCCCTCGACCGAGATCCTGGAGGCCCTCTTCGACTATCCGGACCTCTATTGCGAGTGGTCCGTCAACGAGAAGGTCGCCCTCGAAGTCGGGCTGGGCGCGGCGCTCGCCGGCGGCCGGGCGCTGGTCACCATGAAGCACGTCGGCGTCAACGTTGCGGCCGACCCGCTGTTCACTGCGGCCTACACCGGCGTCGACGCCGGCCTGGTGATCGTCACGGCCGACGACCCCGCGATGCACTCCAGTCAGAACGAGCAGGACAACCGCAACTACGCGATCGCGGCGAAGATCCCGATGTTCGAGCCCGCCGACGCCGCCGAGGCCGCCGAGTTCACCAAGGCCGCGTTCGAGATGTCGGAGGAGTTCGACACCCCGGTGTTCCTGCGCACCACGACGCGCCTGTCGCACAGCAAGTCCGTGGTCGAGGTCGCCGAGCGAGCCACCGTGCAGCGGCCCCGGCACCGGCGCGGGTTCACCAAGAACCCCAGCAAATACGTGATGATCCCCGGCAACGCTCGCGGCCGGCGGATCGTGCTGGAGGATCGCCTGCGGGCGCTGGGCGAGGCCGTCGAGACCCACCCGGCCAACCGGATCGAATCCCTGCCCGGTCCGGACCGCGGCCCGGACCGAGGCCCAGACCGCGGCGACCCGGACCGCGGCGGCCCCCGGATCGGCGTGATCACCTCCGGGGTGCCGTACCGCTACGTCCGCGAGGTCGTCGAGCACTCCCCCGGCGGGCCGATCGCCGTCGACATCCTCAAGCTCGGCATCGTGCACCCGCTGCCGCGCCGGCTGATCACCGAGTTCGCCCGCCGGCACGACACGATCTACGTCGTCGAAGAGCTCGATCCCGTCATCGAGACCCAGATCCGGTCCTGGGACCTGCCCGGCGTCGAGATCGTCGGCAAGGCGGCCTTCCCGGGCATCGGCGAGTTCAGCCCCGAGATCGTCCGGGCCGGCTTCGGGCTCGCCCCCGTCCCGGCCGGGACGCCCACCGCGCTCGCCGTACCGCCACGCCCGCCCGTCCTGTGCACCGGCTGCCCGCATGGCCACGTCTACGCGGCGCTGCGCGACAAGGGGATGATCGTCTCCGGCGACATCGGGTGCTACAGCCTGGGGACGCTGCCGCCGTACAGCGCCATGGACACCCTGGTCGACATGGGCGCCAGCATCACGATGGCGCACGGCATGGACGCGGTCCTGGAGCGCGAGCCGGACCGCCCGAAGATCGCCGCGGTGATCGGGGACTCGACGTTCGCGCACTCCGGCCTGACCGGGCTGCTCAACGCCTGCTGGAACAAGCGCGATGGGCTCTACATCGTGCTCGACAACGGCACCACGGCGATGACCGGCACCCAGCCCAATCCCCTCTCGGGGCAGCGGATGGGGCGCGAGGATGCGTGGGCGCTGAGCTATCCCCATCTGGCCCAGGCCTTCGGCATCCCGGCGGAGAACTTCGCCCAGGTCGACGCGAACGATCGGCGCGCCGTGACCGCGGCGATCGACGACCTGGTCGACCGCGACGGCGTCCGGCTCCTCGCCGTCGTCGGCATGTGCGTCATCGAGGCCAAGGAACTACGCAAGATCGGCACGTATGACGACAAGGTCGCGGCCCGCCAGGTCGTGCACCTGCCGCTGCCGAGCCCGCGGGAGGCGGTGTCCGGTGGCTGAGGGTGGGACGGGCGGCGGTACGTCGGGGGCCGGTGACCGTACGCCGTCCGACGCCGCACCCGCCGTCTTCAACGTGCTGCTCGTCGGCGTGGGCGGGCAGGGCATCGTGCTGGCCAGCGACATCCTGGCCGAGGCGGCGCTGGAGTCCGGGCTCGATGTGAAGAAGAGCGAGATCCACGGCATGTCGCAGCGGGGCGGCCCGGTCTTCAGCCATGTGCGGTTCGGACCCGGCCCGGTGCACTCCCCGACGATCCCGCAGGGTGAGGCCGACGTCATCTACGCCCTGGAGCGGATGGAGCTCCTGCGCTGGGCAGCCTGGGCCCGACCGGATCGCCGTGGCGCGGCCTGTTATGTGGCGCAGGACCTGATGCCCAGCGGGGTGACCGCCTATCCGGACGGCGTCGAGGACCAGATCGGGGAGCTGTTCGGCACCGTCGTACGGTTCGATCCCCGCGCCATGCGCGACCAGGTCTCCCCCAAGGTGCGCAATGTCGCGCTGCTCGGTGCGGTCAGCGCGTGGGCGCCGCTGGAGGTGGCCGCGTACGCCGCGGTGCTGCCCCGGCTCTGCCCGCCGGGCACGGCCGAGGTCAACCTGGCCGCCTTCGACCTCGGTCGCCGCCTGGCCCTGGACACGATCGGCGCCCCGGCGGCCACCGCCGCGGGCTTGGCCGGGCGTGGGCGATGATGGGGCCATGGCTTCGGTGTTCGGTTCCTTCGGTTCCTCACGGCGCGGTGCCCTGCCCGGTGTGCCGGACTCCGGCGACCGCCGGCCCCGGATCGACGGCTATCCGGTCGACCGCATTCCCGAGGTGATCGCCGAGGCCAGACGCGGCCGGCGCCGCCGGGTCACCACGATCGGCGAGGAGGTGCTGGCCCGGCCGTGCCGCGAGGTCACGCGGTTCGGCACCCCCGGTCTGAAAGCCCTGGTCGACGACCTGCACGCCACGATGGCCGTGTGCCACGGCGTCGGGCTGGCCGCCAATCAGATCGGCGTCGACCTGCGGGTGTTCGTCTACGACTGCGAGGACAGCTACGGCATCCGGCACGTCGGTCACGTCGTGAACCCGGTCCTGGAGACCGCTCTGGAGGGCTCGGGCCGCTCGACCGGCCGGGACACCGCGGAGGAGGGCTGCCTGTCCGTGCCGGGGCCGGTCGCGAACGTTCAGCGCGCCCGGGTTGCGGCCGTGCGCGGCGTCGACCTGTTCGGCAAGCCGGTGCGTATCGAGGCCACCGGCGTGCTCGCGCGCTGCCTGCAGCACGAGTGCGATCACCTCGACGGCACGCTCTACCTCGACCGGCTCGGCGGCCGAGACCGGAGCAAGGTGCTGAAGGCGCTGCCCGAGCTGCAGGAGCGCACCTGGGCCGCCTGGGACGCGCGGGCCCTCGAACTGGGCAAGCAGACCTCCGCGCAGCTCTCGCCCGAGCCGCCCGATGTGGACGACGTGCCCGCGCCGCTCGTCGCGGCAGGCGCGGGCGCGGGCGCCGAGGATCTCGACGCGGGCATCGTGGACTACGACCCCGCGGCGTACGCCGAGGCCCAGCCCACCCCCGAGGTCGAGGAGCTGCCGGCGGAGGCGTCCTACGATGACGCCCGCCCCGCCGAGCTCCCCGAGGAGGACGAGTCCCCCCGCGCCTGACCTGGCCGTTGCTGGGCCCGGCCCAGGACTGGCGCCGTCAGCCCTGGGCGAGCACGCCCAGCGTCGGATTCCATTCGGTGACGTCCGCCCCCGTGACCAGCGGCGCGATGGGGTCCTTCGCGAGCAGCGCGCGCACCGCGTCGGCCGAGTCGGCACGGAAGATCAGCAGGGCGCTGTCGGGAGTGGTGCCCACATAGGGTCCCGACGCGAGCAGAGCGCCGCCCTCGACCAGGGTGGCCAGGTAGGCGCGGTGCTCGGGCTTGGCCGCGGCGACCTTCTCGGCGTCAGTGGAATAGGTGTAGTGCACGGCGTAGACGGGCATGCCCGCCAGCCTAGGACCCGCCGTGCCCCGACTCGCGCGCCGGCTCACTGCCCGAGCGGGCAGGCGGCCACGATCTCGTAGCGGGGCGCCCGGCGCGGCCCCTGCCCGAGGTAGGACGCGACCAGGCTGACGGTCGCGGGTGTCCAGCCCGGCCCGGCGTACGACTCCAGCACCCGCACCCAGCGCGTCACGTTCGCGGGCCGGCGCAGCCGCGCGAGGGTCAGGTGCGCCCGGAACCGTTGCCCGTCGACGTCGGCGCCCGCGGTGGCGAACGCCGTGCGGGCGCCGCGGGCGAGGGCGGTGAGTTCGTCTTGTTCGGACGGTACGTCGTGCGCCAGTGCGGCCCACAGCACCCGGGCCCGGTCGGGATCCGGAAAGGCGCCGCCCCCGGCCACGGCGAGCGGCCCGAGCCGGCGCCGCTGCGCCGCCGAGGCCAGCCGCTGCGTCACGTCGTCGAGGAGGTATTCGGGCACGTCGGGCGCGAACGCCAGGGTGAGGTGCCACTGCTCCGGGCCGGCCCAGCGCAGGTCGGGGTCGGCGTCCCGGCGCGGCTCCAGGAAGGCGTCGAGGTGTTCGACGGCGGCGGCGGGCGGGATCAGGGCGGCGAACAGGCGCAGGGTGCTGGGCATGTGGCGGCCGGATCACGTCGGGCCGGGCGACGGTGCGGGGCCGACGCAGCGTTGTGCGGATCGACCGGGAAACCGGTGGCCGCGGTCGGGGCGAACCCGTCCGCGGCCACCAGGATGCCAGATGCCGGCTGTCGGCCGTCGTGGGGGGGCCGTCGCGGGGTCAGCTCGCGACGGGATGCTCCACGGACCAGGCGCCGTAGCCGCCGAGCAGGTCGGACACGTCGCCGAAGCCCCGGCTGCGCAGCAGGCTGGCCCCGACGCTGGATCGCCAGCCGCCGGCGCAGTAGAGGACGATCGGGCGGGTCGAGTCCAGCTCGCCGGTGCGGGTGAGCAGCTGCGGCAGCGGGATGTGCGTGGCACCGGGGATCATGCCCGCGGCTACCTCGCCGGGATTGCGGATGTCGACGAGCTGCACGTCGGCGCCCTGATCGTCGAGCTGGTCGACCCGCAGCCGGCTGGCCTGGACGACCTCGCCGGCGTGCCGCTCCAGGTAGCCCTCGGCGTCGGCGATGTAGCCGAGCACGTTGTCGTAGCCGATCCGGGCCAGCCGGGTCGCGGTGTCCTGCTCCAGCCCGGCGGGGGCCATCAGGATCAGTCGCTGGTCCGGGGTGAACACCATCCCCGCGGTCTCGGCCATCCGCCCGTCGGCGGGGACGCTGACGGCGTCGCGCAGGTGGCCCGCCGAGAACTCGACGGTCGGGCGTGCGTCGTGCACGATCGCACCACCGGCCAGCGCGTCCGCGACCTGCTCGTCGGTCAGGGCCGGCACGCTGGCCTGGGCCTCGCGCACGGCCCGCTGCTGCTTGTTGAGCGTCGCGTTGAAGAGGAAGTAGCCGGGCGCCGTGGGCTGGCCCTCGGTGACCACGGCCACGAACTCCTCCTCGCTCATCGGCTGGCAGGCGTAGTTGGTGCGCCGCTGATCCCCGATGGTCGACTGCCGCTCGGTGGACAGGTTCTTGCCGCAGGCCGAGCCCGCGCCGTGCGCCGGGAAGACCCGCACCTCATCGGGCAGGCCCATGAGCTTGGTCTGGATGGAGTGGTAGAGCTGGCGGCCCAGTTCGTCCGCCGTGGTGCCCACCGAGGCGAGCAGGTCGGGGCGGCCGACGTCGCCGATGAACAGGGCGTCGCCGGTGAGCACGCCGTACGCCGTGGCGTCGTCCGCGTGCTCGTAGACCAGCACGCTGATCGACTCGGGGGTGTGCCCGGGGGTCTCCATGATCTCCAGCGTCACGTCGCCGAGGCTGATCCGGTCGCCATCGGCCAGGGGCCGGAACTCGAACTCGGGCGCGGCGGCCTGCCCGTAGCCGATCCAGGCGCCGGTCTCCTGCGCCAGTTCCAGGTGCCCCGAGACGAAGTCGGCATGGAAGTGGGTGTTGATGACGCCGACGATGGTCAGGTCGTTGGCCTGCGCCTCGGCGAGGTAGTCCGCGACGTCGCGGCGTGGGTCGATGATGACCGCCTGCCGGCTCGCCTCGTCCGCGACCAGGTACGACGCCTGCGAGAGGCAGTCCAGGTAGTACTGGGTGAAGATCATCTGCTGCTCCTTGAGGTGGGTGTCGGCCAGCGTCCGGCACGGTGTCCGGCCCGCGTCCGGCACAGTTCACCGGGACCGGGCGGGCCGTGCCTTGTGATCTGAATACCCCTAGGGGTATGGTGCTTGAGAACCAAGATACCCGGGGGGGTATCGAGGGGCAAGTCCCCGGATCAGCCTCCCTCGGCCACGCCACGGCCCCCTCGGCCGCCACATCCCGAAACGGAGCAGCTGACATGCGCGAATGCACCCTCGACGACCTCGGTCGGGCCTACGACGCCGGCGCCACTGTGGTGGACGTCCGCGAGCCGGGCGAATACGCCGGCGGCCACGTCCCCGGGGCGATCCTCATCCCCCTGGCCCAGGTGGGCGCCCGATTCTCCGAGGTCCCCCGGACCGGTCCGGTCTACGTGATCTGCGCCAGCGGCAACCGCTCCAAGGCCGCGACGACCGTGCTGGAGAACGCGGGCTTCGAGGCCTATTCGGTCGCGGGCGGCACCGGGGGGTGGGTCCAGCTGGGCCGTCCGGTCGTGACCGGGATGTCCCCGCGCTAACGGCGCGGCGGCCGAACACAGGAGATCTCTGATGACCCATCACACGCACGTCATCGTCGGCGCCGGGAGCGCCGGGGCCACCGTGGCCGCCCGGTTGCACCGCGCCGGCTCGACCGACATCGCCGTCATCGACCCCTACCCGATGCACTACTACCAGCCTCTGTGGACCCTGGTCGGCGGCGGCCGGGCCCGCCTGGCGGACAGCGAGCGACCCCGCGAACAGGTGATGCCCCGGGGAGTGCGTTGGATCAAGGACTTCGCGACCGGTGTCGACCCCGAGCGACGTACCGTTGCCCTGCGCGACGGCGGCGAGGTGAGCTACGGCCAGCTCGTGATGGCCCCCGGCATCCAGCTGGACTGGCACAAGGTGCCGGGCCTGCAGGAGACCATCGGCCGGCACGGCACGTCGAGCAACTACCGCTTCGACCTGGCCCCCAAGACCTGGGAGCTGATCCGCGGCACGACGTCCGGGACCGCCGTCTTCTCCATGCCGGCCGGCCCGATCAAGTGCGCCGGGGCCCCGCAGAAGATCGCCTACCTGGCGGCCGACCACTGGCGCCGTACCGGCGTGCTCGATGACATCGACATCCACCTCGTGCTGCCGACCCCCGGGATGTTCGGCATCCCGAAGTTCGCGCAGATCCTCGCCGACACGGCCGCCGACTATGGCATCACCGTGCATCTGTCGTCCGAGGTCAGCGCCGTCGACGGGCCTGACCGGACCGTCACCATCCGGCACCTGGAGACCGGCGCGACGCAGGATCTGGGCTACACGATGGCGCATCTGGTGCCGCCGCAGTCCGCGCCCGACTGGGTCAAAGCCTCCCCGCTGGCCGACCCGAATGATCCGAACGGCTACGTGCAGGTCGACAAGCACACCCTGCAGCACGTCCGCTTCCCGGAGGTCTTCGCGCTCGGCGACGCCGGGTCGACGCCGAACTCCAAGACCGGCGCGGCGGTGCGCCACCAGGCGCCGGTCGTGGTCGCGAACATGAAGGCCGCCTGGCAGGGGCGGCCGCTGACGGCGTCGTACGACGGGTACGCCAGCTGCCCCCTGACTTTGTCGCAGCGCCGCCTGCTGCTGGCCGAGTTCGACTACTCGATGCAGCCGACTCCGAGCAACCCGCTGCCCTGGCCGGACACCACCTCGCCGGTCGTCGACTTCAACCTGTTCAAGAGCGCGGCCCTGCCGGCCATGTATTGGAACCTCATGCTGCGCGGGCTGGCGTGACCCGCTAGAACGACGACGTCAGCGCACGTCGGAGAGCCAGCGCAGCCACTCTGTGGAGCCCAGCAGTTCCAGGCGGCGCCACAGCGGGCTGCCCGGCACGGCCTGGCTGGCGTGCGCGCGGATCGCGACGTACTGGCTTTCCCGGTCGCAGCGCAGCGCGATGTCGAGGTCGTCGTCGGGGTGGCCGCGGAACGGCCCACCCGGGCCGCCCATCTCGTCGTTGAGCTGATCGGCGACCGCCTGCGGCAGCCCCCAGCCGAGCACCGGCAGCCCCGCCTCGGCGGCCACCTGGATCGCCGCGGCGGTCGCCGTCTGGTGGTCCAGGTGGCCGGTGATCCCGTCGGGATCGAAGGTCAGCAGGCCGGTCGGCTCCACCCGGGACACCTCGGCGCGCACGGCATCGGCCACCTGCGGCTCGAGATCGGCGAGGCCGCCGTCGGGGAAGTCCAGCAGGGTGGCCCGGGAGATGCCCAGCGCTGCGCCCGCTTGCTCGAGTTCGCGCTGGCGGATCACCCCAAGGTCGATTGAGGCACCGAGCGTCGACGCTTCCCCATGAGTCAGGCACAGGACGTGGACCGCGGAGCCGGCGCGAACGAGTGCGTCGATGACCGCGCCCAGGCCGAACGATTCGTCATCCGGGTGGGCCACCACGACCAACGTCCGTGGCCAGCTGGGTAGCGCGGTGTCGGCCATTGGTGCGGTCATCACGGCACCTCCTCGACGCAGAGTGAATGCCCCCAATAATACCCCCCGGGGTATTTGCGCACCACCCCCGGGGTACTTCTGCACCAGCCCCTCGTCTACCGCTCGGCATCCGTCGGCCTTTTCCCTGTCCCTCGCGACGATCAATACCTGCCGATCGGGCGCGAAAACTGCCGAAAGCGGGGGTATTGATCGTCGCGGGGGACGCGAACCTCAGGCGAGCCGGGTCAGGCGAGCCGCGTTAGGCGAGCGGCTCGAAGCGGCTGGTGAAGAAGCGCAGGGTCGGCGACTCGTAGGTGAACTTCAGGCCCTTGATCTGATCGCGGTTGGCGTAGCACTCGATGACCGCGTCGGCGACGACGTCCATGTGCCGGTCGGTGTAGACCCGCCGCGGGATCGTCAGGCGCACCAGCTCCAGCTTCGGGAAGTGCTCGTGGCCGTCCTTGCCCCGCCCCGCGCTGACGTTGCCGCGCTCCATGGACCGAACCCCGGACTCGACGTACAACTGAGCCGCGAGCGCCTGCGCCGGGTACTGGTCCTGCGGGACGTGCGGCAGGAATCGGCGGGCGTCGAGGAACACCGCGTGCCCGCCGACCGGCTCGACGATCGGGATGCCCGCCTCCAAGAGGCGCTCGCCCAGGTAGCGGACCTGGCCGATCCGGTGCGCCAGGTAGTGATCGTCCACGGCCTCCCGCAGCCCGATCGCCATCGCCTCCAGGTCGCGGCCGGCCAACCCGCCATAGCTGGGCATGCCCTCGAACACCACGACCAGCTCGCGCGCCGCCGTCAGGATCTTCTCGTCGCGCATCGCCAGGAAGCCACCGATGTTGACCAGGCAGTCCTTCTTGCCCGACATGGTCAGCCCATCGAAGTAGCTCAGCTGCTCCTTGACGATCTGGGCGCAGGTCTTCTCGGCGTACCCCTCCTCCCGCTGCTGGATGAAGAACGCGTTCTCGGCCAGGCGGGTCGCGTCCGACCACATGATGATGTTGTTGTCGTCGCAGACCTTGCGGACCGCGCGGATGTTCTCCATCGACACGGGCTGGCCGCCGGCCAGGTTCACGGTCAGCGCGACGTTGATGTAGGCGATCTGGTCGGCGCCCACCTCATCGATCAGCGCCTGGAACTTCGCGATGTCGACGTTGCCCTTGAACGGGTGCTCGGCGCTCGGGTCGTGCGCCTCGTCGATGATGACGTCGTGGAAGGTGGCGCCGGCCATCTCCTGGTGCAGGCGGGTGGTGGTGAAGTACATGTTGCCGGGCACGTGCATTCCGGGGCGGATCAGGATGCGGCTGATCAGGTGTTCGGCGCCGCGGCCCTGGTGGGTCGGCACGACATAGGGGAAGCCGTAGACCTCGCGCACCGCGTCGTGCAGCACATCGAAGGACTTGGCGCCGGCATAGGCCTCGTCGCCGACCATCATGTGCGCCCACTGGTTGTCGCTCATCGCGGAGGTGCCCGAGTCGGTGAGCAGGTCGATGTAGCACAGCTTGCTCGGCAGCAGGAAGGTGTTGTAGCCCGCCTCCCGGATCGCCACCTCGCGCTGCTCGCGCGTCGTCATGGTGAGCGGCTCGACGGTCTTAATCCGGAACGGCTCGGCAAGTTTGCGCTCGGTGGACGACATGGGTGGCCTCCTAGGAACGGGAGCGCGGACGGTTCGTACGCCGCGGTCGGCAGTTGTGAGCCCTAGTTAGCCACTACTCGGCATTCCGGTCAATGCAACGCCTAGCAACTAGGCATATTGCCTAGCCAATCGGCGTTCTGTCACGCATCAAGCGCGCGGCGTGCACAGCTTCGGCTCCTCCCGCATCGCGGGGGAAGCCACCAGCGCGAACACCAACATCGCCGAGACCACCAGCAGCGCCCGCAGGATGCCGACGTGATCGCCGAGCCAGCCCAGCCCGGGCGGGCCGATCAGGAAGGCGCCGTACGCGATCGTCGACACCACACTCATCCGCGCCGGGGCGCGATCCGGGTCGTCGGCCGCCGCGCTCATCCCGACCGGGAAGCCGAGCGAGACGCCGAGTCCCCAGATGGCGGCGCCCAGATAGGCCAGCGGCGGCCAGGGCGAGAAGACCACCAGCAACGACCCGGCGCCCGCCATCACGAACAGCGTGCGCAGCAGGGGCACCCGGCCGTACCGGTCCAGCAACGGCGCCCCAAACCAGCGTCCGGCCGTCATGAACGTCAGGAACGTCGCGAAGCCGAGCACGCCGGCCCAGGCCGGCAGGTGGTAGCCGTCGATGAAGGCCACCGAGACCCAGTCGTTGGCCGCGCCCTCGGTGAAGGCGGCCACCAGGGTGACCAGACCGATGAGCAGAGTCCGCGGCTCGGCCCACGCCGACCCCGCGCGCTCGCCGGCCCGGCTGACGGCGGGGTCGGCAAGCGCGGCCGGCTCCGCGCCCGCCGCCGGCTCCGCGCCGACCCCATCGCGGGGCAGGAAAGCGCGTACGGCGTAGGCGTTGGCCACCCCGAGCAGCACCGCCGCCCCGGCGAAGTGCGCCCAGATCGGCACCCGGGCCGCCGTGAGAGCCGTCGCGACCAGCGCGGCGAGCACCGTGCCGAGGCTGAACCCGGCGTGATAGCGCGGCATGATCGTGCGACCGAGGTGGCGCTCCACCGCAGCGCCCTCGAGGTTCATCGCGACATCCCACAGGCCGATCCCGAGCATCGCGAGGAAGAGCACCGGCAGCGTGGCCGCCACCGACTGCGCCACCCCGGCGGTCAGGCCGACCCCGAGCAGTGCGGCATGGGTGATGGTGGCCCCGGCCAGGACCGTGCGGGCCGCGCCGTACGCCGCCACCAGCCGACCGGCGAACGGCAGGCCGACCAGCGAACCCGCCGCACCGATGAGCAGCACGAGACCCAACTCCCCCGGGGTGAGCCCGAGTACGTCCCGGACCGTGGGAATCCGCCCCGCCCAGGTCGCGAACGTCATCCCGTTGAGCAGGAACACCGCGCTGGCGGCGACCTTGGCCCGCTCCAGTCGGGCCAGCTCAGGCGGGGTCCCGGCCCGCCGGTCGGAGTCTCGATTCTGGGGTGGCACGTCGCTCATCCTCGCGCGTCGCCGGCATCGGTCGACCGGCGGGTCAGACCATCACCAGGGCCTTGCGGGCCAAGACCTCCCATTGCGAGACGTCGTCGGCCGACACCACCACCCAGTCACCGTGGTCCTGCGCGGTGACCAGCTCGTCGGCGTGCGCCCGCACGGCGCCCCCGCCGACGGCGCGGAACGCCATCCGTTCGTCGGGGCCCAGCCGGGCGAACGGGACACCCTCCCGGGTGAGACTCCGGACCCCCTGGTCGTCGCGGGTCTCGGCGACGCCCAGGTCGGCCAGGTCGATGCGAAGCTTGTCGAAGAGCGCCTGAACGTCCATGGGCCCCATCATGACTGGCGATCCGACCGAGCCGAACCCAGGGGGCGCCCGTGTCGTGCACCGCCCGAAACCGACGGCCGTCGGGTGGGGGCCACCGCGTACGACGTACGCTCGTCGCCGAACCACCTTCCAGCGGGCGACCCACCCTCTGCCCCGCGAAAGGACGTGCCGTGATCGAGCGCCATTCCCCCGTCGAGATCGAGCAGATGCGCCCTGCCGGCGTCTTCGTCGCGGCGGTGCTGGCCGACCTGTGCGCCCGGGTACGGGTGGGCACCAATCTGCTCCAGATCGATGCGTGGGCGCACGAGGCGATCCGTCGCGCCGGGGCCACGAGCTGCTACATCGACTATCACCCCTCGTTCGGGGGGTCGCCGTTCGGGCACGTCATCTGCACATCGGTCAACGACGCGGTGCTGCATGGGCTGCCGCATGACTACGCCCTGGCCGATGGCGACCTGCTCTCGCTGGACTTCGCCGTCTCGATCGATGGGTGGGTGAGCGATTCGGCCCGCAGCATCGTGGTCGGCACGCCGCGCACCGAGGACCTGGAACTCATCGCGACCACCGAGCGCGCGCTGGCGGCGGCGATCGAGGTCGCTCGCGCGGGGAACCGGTTGGGGGACATCTCCGCGGCGATCGGCGCCGTCGCCCGCGATGCGGGCCACCTTGTCAACACCCAGTTCGGCGGCCATGGCGTCGGCCGGACGATGCACGGCGAGCCGCACGTGCCCAACGACGGGACCGCCGGCCGCGGGCTCACCCTCAAACCCGGCCTGGTCATCGCGATCGAGCCGTGGCTGTTGCAGACCACCGACCGGATCTACACCGATCCGGACGGCTGGACCCTACGCAGCGCCGACGGCAGCCGCGGCGCGCACTCCGAACACACCATCGCGATCACGGACGGCGACCCGATCGTCCTCACGGCCCGCCCGGCGTAGCGGGGCCACACCGGGCCAGTCGGCCCGCCGCGATCAGGTGGCGTTGTGCGCGACGTCCAGGACGAGGCGGGTCTTGCCGGCCTCCTCGACGATCGACACCTTGAAGGGCAGCTGCTCGCGCACCCCGATGCCCAGGGTCGTCATCCCCTCGAAGCTGCCGGCCCAGGCGACCTGCCGCAACGATGTGTAGCCGGTGACATTGGCCACCTCGGCGGTATTCGCGGGCAGATAGGTGGGCTGCCCCGCGGCGTCGTAGGCCGGCGCCCCCACGACCAGCGTCAGGAACGCCCCGCCGCGCAGGACCACCGGCTTGCCGGAGCCGTCTTGCCGCACCTGGGCGACATAGCGGGCCTGGTAGCCAGGCTTCGTCGAGGCGTCCCCCGCGAGGTCGATGACGACCCGGTCGAAGCAGTCCTGCTGACCCGTGCGCACGCCGGTGACCGTCATCCGCGACAGCGCGGTATCTCCGGGGGCCGTGGTGGCACCGCCGAACGAGCACGCCGTGCTGGTCTGCGCCGCAGTCGTGGTCGTGGTGGTCGTCGCCGTGGTCGCGGTGGTCGTCGCCGCCACCGTGGCCGCGGCGTTCTCGCTGTTTGCGCCACCGCAGCCGGCCAGCGCCAACGGCACGCAGGCCATCGCCGCGACGGCGGCGCTCCGGGCGCCAACGAATCGGCCGAACCTCGTGGTCATCTTGGGGCTCCTCCCGTGGGCGGGGTCCTTAGTCACCCCACACCTCTCTTATCAGCATCGGCTTGACCTGCAACGATCGACAAGCATCGGGTCCCGATCGTGACGGCATGGTGACCTAGCGGCCACTGCGCATGCGGGCCTACCACGACATAATCTTTGCACTCGGGTGCGGCGGGGGCGTGCCAGCCCCCTAAGGTGACGCCCATGCCGTCGATGCTGTGGTTCCGCCGCGACCTGCGGCTTCGCGACCTGCCGGCGCTGGGGGCCGCCGCCGCTGCGGGGGGCGACGTGGTGCCGCTCGTCGTGCTCGACCCGGCTCTGCTGGCGTCGGCCGGGTCGGTGCGGCAGCGATGCCTGTTCGCGGCCTTGCGGGCCCTGCACGAATCCTGCGAGGGGCGCCTCGTCGTGCGGACCGGGCGGCCCGACCACGTGCTGCCGGCCGTCGCCGCCGAGTGCGGGGCCACGCAGGTGCATGGGAGCGCGGAGAGCACGCCGTACGGTCGGGCCCGCGACGAGCGGGTTCGCGCGGCGCTGGCGGCGCGCGGGGTGGGCTGGGTGGCGACGGGTACGCCGTACGCGGTAGGCCCCGGGACGCTGGTGACCGGCGGCGGCACCCCGTACCAGGTGTTCACACCGTTTTCGCGGGCCTGGCGCGACCACGGCTGGCCGCAGCCGGCCCCGGTGCCGCGCGGTCTGAGGTGGGCCACGGGGATCGACAGCGAGGCGCTTCCCGCCGACCCGAACCCCGCCGACCCGAGCGAGCCGGCCCTGCCGGTGTGCTCCGAGGCGGCGGCGCTGCAGCGGCTGACGGAGTTCGTGGCGGAGGGGCTGCCGACGTACGCGACCGACCGCGACCGTCCCGACCTGCGGGGCACCAGCGAGCTGTCGATGCATCTGAAGTACGGGACCATTCATCCGCGCACCGTCCTGGCCGCGGTGGCGACGTCCGGGGTGCGTGGCGAGGGGCCGGAGCGGTTCGTGACGGAGCTGGCGTGGCGCGAGTACTACGCGGACGTCCTGTGGCACCGGCCTGACTCGGCGTGGGCTGACCTGCGGGGATCGCTGGCCGGGATGGCCTACGACGACCCGGCGCCGGGGTCCGCGACCGAGGCCGCGGTGAGCGCCTGGCGGGCGGGCCGGACGGGCTTCCCGTTCGTCGACGCGGGGATGCGGCAGTTGCTGACCGAGGGCTGGATGCACAATCGGGTCCGGATGGTCGTCGCATCGTTCCTGGTCAAGGACCTGCACGTGTGGTGGCCGCACGGCGCGCGGCATTTCCTCGCGCACCTGCGCGATGGCGACATCGCCAGCAACAACCACGGCTGGCAGTGGGTGGCCGGGACGGGGACGGACGCGGCGCCGTACTTCCGGGTCTTCAACCCCGTCACGCAGGGGGTGAAGTTCGACCCGGACGGGGACTACGTGCGCCGGTACGTCCCTGAACTGGCTCACCTCGCCGGCCGACGGGCCCACGAACCGTGGAAGGCGGCGGACGGTGACGCCGCCGGCTACCCGCAGCGGATCGTCGACCACGGGCAGGAGCGCGAGGAGGCGCTGCGCCGGTACGACGCCGCCCGGCACTGACCCTGCGGTCCTGGCCGGTCGGCCCCGCCCGCCGTGGGCCTTCTCGCGGGGTGGTCAGTCAAGAAGCGGTCAGAACGGCGGCGGACCGGGGTCGGGTCGAGGCCCGGGTCTCGTGGCGGGCGTGACGCCTCTGGGGCGATACTCGATCGGCGGGTGGTCATCCAGGGAGGCGGCGACATTGGTCGCTGCGGTGGCGGCGTCGGACGGCGTGGTGCCGCTGCCGGTCGCGGTGCAGGTGCCCCCAGTTGAGCCGCGGCCGGGGGCCGTCTCGTCGTACTGCATCGGGTACGTGGTGTAGCACCGCCCGGTGCCGGTCGCCCAGACGATGGCGCCATCGGGGGTTTGCGTGGTGGCCCACTGTCCGCGGGTCTTATGGCCGTGGGGGCGACGCGATTTGGCCGAGAGGTTCGTGGCGCAGGTGGGCCCGGTCGGCCACGGGATGTCATGGTCGACGTCGCAGCGCTCGGCTGGCACGAGACTGCCGGGCGCGCGGCAGGTGCCGTCTCGGACCTGCAGGGCTTCCCGCAGCCTGGGCGGTGGGGCATAGGAGGTGCTGGACAGCTCGATGGCTTCGCCCGTTACCGGGTCGGTGACCAGCCGCCGCCAGGTGGATCCGAGGGAGTACGCGAGGTCGCGAAGCACCTCGGCGGACAGCGCAGTGCCGTCGGCAAGCCGGCCCGGCTCGTTGGACAGCTCCAGGAGAGCGGCGGCGGACAACGTCACGCGGATGAGGGCAGGCGGGAGCCCGCCCGGGAAGTAGCACACCCATTCCGGCGGCTTCGGCACGACATCGACAGGGGTGTCGGGGGGCGCCGACGCGTTGGAGCGCGCCGGCCGGACCCGATCGGCGAGATCAGCCTGCTGCGCCGGTTGCGCCGTATTCCTCGTCGAGGAGAAGGAGGCCCCACCCGTCGTTCGGGTGGGCGCCGCCGCATCCCACGATCGGGACGGCGACGAGGCACCCGGTGTTCGGGATGGGGTGGCCGCGCCAGACGATCGGGACGGGGCGGCCACATCCTGGGGGCGCTCACCAGGCACCATCCCCGCTGGCACGGGGGTGGCCAGGCCGGGAATGTCCCCGAAGATCAGCAGGTCCAGGGTGATGTCACTGCGAAGCTGGGCGAGAGTGCGCGCGTCGCCGCGGCCTCGCACCAGCCGAGCCAGGCCATCGAGCCGCTCGATGGCCGCACGGATGCGTTCGGCGGACCCCGACACGGTGATCTCGCCGGTCCCATGCGGAGTGAGCGTGGCGCAGGCATCTCGCCGGCCCAGGTCGGCGTCTCGCCGCTTCTTCGCCTCCACGTGCCGGGCCATCTCCCTGCTGAGCCGGGAGATGAACGTCCCGTACGACAGGGCCGCCCCGTCACGGGTAGCCCGAAACACGGTCTCCGCGACCTCGTCGGCGACCTGCGCCGGCAGCTCCCGCGTCTCCTCGGCCCAGGACCTCGCCATGGCCCACGTGCACTGCCCGCTGGTCAGGGCGGCTCGCACCCGCGCCGTACGGGTTCTCGACCAGGAGCCGATCCGGACGCGGCCCACCGCGTCGGCCGTGCCGAGCCCGGTCGCCAGGCGGATCTCGTCGACGACCGCGGCTTCGGCGCCGGCGAGCTCCCGCTGGATCGTCGTGCGCGCGGCGTCCGGACCCAACTCCTGCAGCACGGCGCCCCTGCGGCGTCGCGCCAATGCGCCGGCCATCACCGACGAGAGTCCGGCCAAGGCAGCGGCTGCCTGCTCGTAGGCGGTCATCGCGCTCAGCAGTTCATCGTCGGACAGGCTGGGCGCCGAGAGGTCACTGGGCACGGTGATCACGGCGTACACATCGTCGCGTTCCACCCGCCCCATGTTCGCCTCCAGATACGATCTCTTCGTCCTTCTCTTGTTCGATTCTAGTACTCCGAGACTGCGCACATCAAGGTCTTTCTATTCATTCGTCTCTATCCGTATCAATTAGCCTGCCTCAGCGCGTCTTACCGCCAAGATTCGGACGTAGCCGCGCCTACCTGGCCGGCCGGATACGGTCCGCCCATGCCCGCCGACCCCGATGCAGCCGCTGACGCTGACGCTGACGAGGCCAGGGTGATTGCGGCCGTACTTGCCGATCCCACGTGCGCGGCGATCCTGGATCGGATGCCGAGCCTGCACCTGCCCGATTGGTGGCTCACCGCCGGTGCGGTGTTCCAGAACATCTGGAACGCCCTCGAAGGCAGGCCGCCGGGCTGGGGGATCAAGGACTACGACGTCTTCTACTTCGACGCCAGCGACCTGTCGTGGCACGCCGAGGACAGGGTCATCCGCGCGGCGGCCGAGCTGTTCGCGGATCTGGGCGCCGTGATCGAGATCCGCAACCAGGCGCGGGTGCACCTCTGGTACGAGAGCCGGTACGGCGCAGCCTGTGCCCCCTTCACCAGCACGCGCGACGCCATCGATGCCTTTGCCTCGACCACCTGTTGCCTCGGCGTCACCCGGGATGCCCCGAGCGGTCCGGGTCTACGCCTCCACGCGCCGTACGGCCTGGCCGACGTCTTCGCCATGCACCTGCGCCCGCATCGGCGCCTCGCCCCGCGGCACGTGTACGACGCGAAGGTCGCGGACTACACGGCGCGCTGGCCGTCCGTGACTCACGACCCCTGGTGACCGGACCGTCCAGCCGGTCTAGGGCCCTCGGCCACACGATCGATTCCCGCTGGTCAAGGCCCTTCCCCCACCCCCTCGCCGCTCCGATCGGTGCCCCGCGGTGGCCCCCACCCCCTCGCCGCTCCGATCGGCGCCTCCGCGGGACGAGGCGCAGGCGACATCGGACGTCCACGCCGCGGGGGCTTCGCCATCGACGCCGCGCCATCGACACACGTGCGGCCAGTTCCGTCCCAGTGCAACCGCAGGTCAGGTCACCGCAGCAGCAGGATGCCGAGGCGGCGGCGGGCGCCGCGCATGCCGACCAGGCCCAACGCGACCAGGTAGGCCACCGACAGCAGGCTGGCCCAGGTCAGCGCACCCGTGCACAGCTCCCGGCAGAGCACCACCCCGCGGTAGAGCGGGGTCACCTCGATGATCCAGCGCAGCGGCCCGGCCAAGGAGTCCACCGGGAAGAACGTGCCGCTGAACAGCATCATCGGCACCAGCGCCAGAGTGACATATTCGAAGTCCTGCCAGCTCGTGAAGTGCGTCGTCACCCACATCCCGACGCCCGCGAACGCCAGGCCGATGAGCAGCGTCGCCGGCAGCGCCAGCACCGCCCACCACGACGACGCGAGTCCGAGCCCCGCCATGATCGCCAGGAATCCCGCCGAATAGAGGCCGCCCCGGATCAGGGCCCAGATCGTCTCGCCGATCGCGACGTCGGTGGTGGACATGGGGGTGGCCAGCACGGCGTCGTACAGCTTGGCGTATTTCATTCGGAAGAACAGGTTGAACGTCGAGTCGTAGATCGCCCCCGTCATCGCCGCCGTCGCGAGCATCGCGGGCGCCACGAACGCCGCATAACCGATGTGCCGCCCACCCACCTCGAAGCCCTGGATCATCGCGCCCACCCCGATGCCGATCGAGAGCAGGTAGAGCACCGGCTCCAGGAAACCGGTAAGGAACACCAGCCAGTCCCGTCGGTAGACCACGAAGTGCCGGTTCACCAGGCGCCACGCGATCACGAGATCAGCCTCCTGCCCAACCGCCGGATCGCCCAGGCGCCGCCGGCCAGGGCGAGGACGAGCAGGTACGTCGTGTGCCCCGCCACCACCAGCCAGTCGATGGCCTCCCACGGCGCGAGCAGGAACGTCCTGGTCAGCTCCACCCCGTGATAGAGCGGGGTGAGCTGGGCGGCCAGCTGCAGCGGCGGCGCCAGGTTGGTCACCGGGAAGAACGCCCCCGAGAACAGGAACAGCGGCGTCACGACGACCCGCATGATCACCGAGAACACCGAGTCGGACGTGGCCCGGGCCGCCACCGCGAAGAACGGCGTCGCGAAGCTCAACCCGATCAGCAGCTGGACCACGAACGCCGCCAGGACCCCGGGCACCCCGCGATAGATCCCGAACGGCACCAGGGCCAGCATGAAGACCGCGCAGGTCGTCGCGATCCGGAACGCCACGAAACCCATGTGCGCCAAGAACACGTCGGCGACCCGCAGCGGCGTGGCGACCATCGAGAAGTAGGTCTTGTTCCACTTCAGCATGCCCATCACCGGCCACAACACCTCGCCCATCGCGATCTGCATGGCGTGCGCGGCGAGCAGCCCGGGAGCGACGAACTGCAGATAGGACGTGGCGCCCGGCAACGCCGCCCCGGAGGAGTCGACGAACCGACCGAGCAGCATCCCCATCGCGACGAGATAGAGCACCGGGGTGATGAAGCTGTTGAAGACCGAACCGCGCCAGGTGCGCTTATAGACGGTCATCCAGTAGTCGGCCTGGCGCCCGATCATGGTGAGCCGGCTGGGCTGCGCGACGACGGACATCGCTCACTCCACCAGGGTCCGGCCGGTGAGGTGCAAGAACACGTCCTCCAGCGTGGACCGCCGCACCAGCGTCGTCTGCGGCGCGACCCGCTCGTGCACCGCGGTCGCGGTGGCATCGGCGTGGTCGGTGTAGAGCAGGATCCGGTCCGGCAGGACCTCGGTGCGGGTGACCAGGCCCTCCAGCCGGCCCGCCACGGCGGCCATCTCGTCGGGGGTGATGACCCCGAACCGCGCCTCGACGACCTCGCGCGTGGAGTGCTCGGCGATCAACTCCCCCGGCGAACCCTGCGCGACGATCACCCCGCCGTCGACGACGACGAGTCGGTCACACAGCTGCTCGGCCTCGTCCATGTAGTGCGTCGTCAGGATCTGGGTCACCCCGGCGTGCTTGAGCCGGTAGAGCTGGTCCCACAGCAGGTGCCTGGCCTGCGGGTCCAGACCCGTCGTCGGCTCGTCGAGCAGCAGCAGGTCGGGGTCGTTGACCAGGGACCGCGCGATCGTCAGCCGGCGCTTCATGCCGCCCGACAGGTCGTCGACCTTGGCGCCGGCCTTCTCGGAGAGGTTGACGAAGTCGAGCAGTTCGTCGGCCCGGCGCCGCACGTGATCGCGCGGCAGCCCGAAGTATCGCCCGTAGACCGTCAGGTTCTCGCGCACGGACAGCTCCGCGTCGAGGGTGTCGTCCTGCGGACAGACGCCGAGCCGGGCCCGAATCTGGGAGCCGTGCGTCTCCGGGTCCATGCCGAGCACCCGCAGGTCACCGCCGGTGCGCGGGCTCACCGTCGCGATCATCCGCATGGAGGTCGACTTGCCGGCGCCGTTCGGGCCGAGGAAGCCGAACAGCTCCCCCTGGCGGACCTCCACGTCGATCCCTCGGACCGCCTCGAACGCGCCGTACGACTTGCGCAGCCCCCGCGCCCACACCAGCGCGTCCGGATCCGGCCCGCCGCCCGCGGACGCCTGACCTGTCCCGGCGCGCTCCTCCCCCGTCATGTCGGGCACGCTAACAGCCGCGCCCGACAACGCTCACCGGGTTTTCGTTTCCCGAGGTCCGCCCGTGTCCGAGCGCCCGAATCGCCGCGCCGGGCGCCGCACCGGTAGCGCGCACCACCGGTAGCGCTCCGCACCGGTCCCGCGCCTCACCGGTAGAACGTGAAGATCCGCCCCTCGGGTCCCGACGGTTGCAGCGCGTCCTCCTCGGGCAGCGGCGAAGCCGGGTCAGCCACCAGCCGCTCGACGCCGACCCGCATCGCGGTGCCCTCGACCTGCTCCGTCACCGACACCCTCTCGAATCCCGCCTCGTCGAACCACGCCCGGATGGCCGGCCCCAGGTCGGGCTCCTGAGCGCCCCGGGTCCACAGCACGGTCGCCCCGGGCGCACACAGCGTGCGGGCCACATGGATCAGCCGGCGGATGTCGTCGGCGGTGATATTGCCCATGATCCCCGACAGCAGCAGCAGGTCGGCGGGCCGCAGGCCCTCGTACGCCGACAACAGCCCCGCGTCCGCACGCCGGACGATGATCCGCCCCGCGCACCCCAGGGCCACGATCTCGGCGTCGGCCACCGCACAGATCGCCTCGTCGATCTCGACCAGCGCACCGGTGACCCGCTCCCGGTCGTCCCGCTGCGCCAGCACCCCGAGAATGTCGCGACCCTCACCCGCGCAGACGCTGATGACCTGGACGGCGGCGGGGGCGGTGCCCTCGAGGTACGTCGTGAGCTGCGCCTGCACCTCCCGCAGCCGGGCGGACAAGGCGGAGGACGGATCGTCGTACGCCGTGTGCCAGGCGACATAGTCGCGCAGCCGGGGGTCCTGCGCCGTCCCACCGTCGTCGGTCATGCATCCTCCCGGCCTCGACACCTCGCACACCCGACCCTAGGCGCGCAGGCACACCGCGGGCAGCTCGAACCAGCGCAGGTGCTCGAACTCCGGGGAGGTCGCCGGTTCCCCCCAGCCGGCCGGATCGCGGGCCGGCTCGCGCGCCGCCTGCGCGGCGGCGTCCGCGAAGATCCGGCGCGCCTCGTCCAGATAGCCCGCCAGGGCTCGTTCCGGGGCGGTGACGTGCGCGGTCGGGTAGGTGAGCCGGCCCTCGTCCCAGTCCAGCATGGCCAACCGCAGCGGCGGCTCGACCGGTCCGGCCTGGTGCCGCCAGCGACCGGTCGCCGGGTCGAAGCGGTAGTCGGGCAGCAGCCGCCAGCCGTCCCGCGCGACCAGCTCGACCGCCGCGATGACGTAGTCGACGACCCGCTCCGAGACGAAGTAGTTGAAGTTGACGCGCACCCAGCCCGGCTTGATGCCCTCGCAGCCGCCGGTGATCTCGGCCTCGAACTCCTTGGACGCCGCCAGGTCGATGCCCAGCAGCCGGTGCCCATACGGCCCGGCGCAGGAACAACCGCCGCGGGACTGGATCCCGAACAGGTCGTTGAGCAGCGCGACCACGAAGTTGTGGTGGAGATATTTGCCGCTGGGCGCCTTCACCACGAACGAGGTGATCGACAGGCGGTCCGCGTCGAGATTGCCCAGGATCTCGATGCCGGGATGCGCGGTCCAGGCGGTTACGGCACGCCGCAGGTAGTAGTCCTCGAAGGCCCGGATGGTCTCCACCCCGACCGCGCGCTTCAGGGCGAAGACCAGGCCGGCCCGGATCGACTCGACGATGGCCGGGGTGCCGCCCTCCTCGCGGTGCACGACGTCGGTCAGATAGCTGTGGTCCACCGGGTTGACGTAGGCCACCGTTCCACCGCCGGGGACGTCGGGCACCCGGTTGCGGCACAGCTCCCGGCGTACCACCAGCACCCCCGGCGTGCTCGGACCCCCCACGAACTTGTGCGGGGACAGGAACACCGCGTCCAGGTAGGCGTCGGGGGCGTGCGCGGGGTGCATGTCGATGGCGACGTACGGCGCGGCGGCCGCGTAGTCCCAGAAGGACAGCGCCCCGTGCCGGTGCAGCAGCGCCGCCACGGCCGCGGTGTCGGTGACGATGCCGGTGACATTCGAGGCCGCCGAGAACGAGCCGATCTTGACCGGCCGGTCGGCGTATTCGGTGAGCCGCGCGGTCAAGTCCGCGAGGTCGATGTGGCCGTCCGGGTCCTCGTGGATCTCGATGACGTCGGCGATCGACTCGCGCCAGGGCAATTCGTTGCTGTGGTGCTCATACGGTCCGATGAAGACCACCGGCCGCTGCTGCGCCGGGATGTGGGCGGACAGCTGGTGATCGTCCTCCAGGGTGGAGGGGATCCGGATGCCGAGGATGCCCACCATCTTGTCGATGGCTCCGGTCGAGCCGGCCCCGCAGAAGATCACCGCGTCGCCGTCGTCGGCCCCGACGCAGTCGGCGATGATCGCGCGGGCGTCCTCGCGCAGCCGGGTGGTCTGCAGGCCCGTCCCGGAGGACTCGGTGTGGGTGTTCGCGTAGGAGGGCAGGACCGCATCCCGGAGGAAGTCCTCGAGGAAGGTCAGCGCCCGCCCGGAGGCCGTGTAGTCGGCATAGGTGACGCGGCGCGGCCCGTAGGGCCCCGTCATCACGAGGTCGTCGCCGATCACGGATTCGCGGATGGTGCGCAGCAGCGGGGTCTCGGTGGGGCGGGTGGTGTCGGGCACAGCGGACATTCCTCCACGGTGCGGTGCGCGCCGGACAGGCACAAGACCAGGATCTTTGCCGATCACATAATGTTTGGTTACGCGGGGCCGCTGCGTCGAAACCCATGATTACCGAAGGGACGAATGGCCCTGTGACCACTAGGCTTGCGCCATGAGTGCGCAGGGATTGGCGAGCGCGCAGGCCAAGATGACCGCGGCCGGCGTCACCCAGGAGGCCATCGACGTCTTCAGCCACTACTACCGCGAGTTGGAGGCCGGCGCGACCGGCCTGATCGCGGAGGCCGACATCGAACCGCTCCCCCAGCCCACCCGACTGGCCGACATCGAGATCGGCGACGCCGACGCCCGCGCGGCCCTGGACCGGACCGTCATCCTCAAGCTCAACGGCGGCCTGGGCACCTCGATGGGCATGGCGCAGGCGAAATCCCTGCTGCCGGTGCGGGCGGGCCAGACCTTCCTCGACCTCATCTGCCAGCAGATCCGAGCGGCCCGCGCGACGTACGGCGCCCGCCTGCCGCTCATCTTCATGAACAGCTTCCGCACCTCGGCGGACACCCTGGCGGCCCTGGCCGCGCATCCCGACCTGGCCACGGCGGGGCTGCCGCTGGACTTCGTCCAGAACCAGGAACCCAAGCTGCGCACCGACGACCTGACCCCGGTGGAGTGGCCGGCGGACCCGAGCCTGGAGTGGTGCCCCCCGGGCCATGGCGATCTCTACACCGCCCTGCTCGCCTCGGGGCTCCTGCGGCAGCTCGTCGAATCCGGCTATCGCTATGCGACAGTGAGCAATTCGGACAATCTCGGGGCCACTCCGGACGCCCGGATCGCGGGCTGGTTCGCGGCCTCGGGGGCGCCGTACGCCGTGGAGGTGTGCCGCCGCACCGCCGCCGACCGCAAGGGCGGTCACCTGGCCGTACGCCGCAGCGACGGCCGCATCATCCTGCGCGAATCGGCCCAGACCGCCGCCGGCGACATGGCCGCCTTCACCGACGAGACCCGACACGCCTTCTTCAACACCAACAGCCTGTGGTTCGACCTGACCGCGGTCCTGGACGTGCTGACCGAGCGCCAGGGCGTGCTCGGCCTGCCCCTGATCCGCAACGTCAAGACCGTCGACCCGACCGACCCGGCCAGCCCGGAGGTCTTTCAGATCGAGACCGCGATGGGGGCCGCCGTCGAGGTCTTCCAGGGGGCCCAGGCCCTGGAGGTCGGCCGGGACCGGTTCCTGCCGGTCAAGACGACCAACGACCTGCTGCTGCTCCGCTCCGATGTCTACGACGTCACCGACTCGGGCGCCGTCGTCCAGGTCGTCGATACGGCTCCGTTCATCGACCTCGACCCGGCGTATTACCGGCGGATCGCCGACTTCGAGGCCCGCTTCGGCCACGGCGTACCGTCCTTGCGCGACTGCACCGAACTGACCGTGGCCGGGGACTGGACCTTCGAGGCGGGCGTCGTCTGCGAGGGCGTGGCGGAGCTGGCCGACGCCGGCGAGCCCCGCACCGTCGCGGCGGGAACGGTTCTGCGGTAGCGGGCGTGGCGCCTTCGGCCCGCCGCCCGTGGCGGCGCCGCGGCCTCCTCGCGGCCGCCGTGGGGGTCGTCGCGCTGGCCGGCGTCGTCGGTGGGTCGGCACTGTGGGTGCGCACCGCCGCGTCGGGCCGCGTGTATGACGTCGCCGCGGCGCCACCGCGCGACGTGGCCCTGGTGCTCGGCGCGGGGCTGCGCGCGGACGGTACGCCGACGCCCTATCTGGCCGCCCGACTCGACCTCGCCCGCGACCTCTACGCCCGCGGCACCGTCCAGGTGGTGCTGGTCTCGGGGGACAACCGCACCGAGGCGTACGACGAGCCGACCGCGATGCGGCGCTATCTGCTGGCGGCCGGCGTCCCCGCCGATCGCGTCGTGGCCGACTTTGCCGGGCTGGACACCTACGACTCCTGCTATCGCGCGGCTGAGATCTTCGGCGTACACTCGGTGATCGTCGTGTCACAGAGTTATCACGTTCCCCGGGCTCTGGCGGTCTGCCGGGCGCTCGGGCTCGACGCTGTTGCCGTAGGAGACGACACCGGCCGCACCAGTCCGCCGACGTGGACGGCCGGGGAACAGCGCGAAATCCTGGCCGCCGTGAAGGCCGCCTGGGACGTCCTGTCGCAACGCACCCCGATCCTCGGCCCCCGCGAGTCGAGCGTGGCGACCGTCCTCTCCCACCAGCATCGATAACGTCTTGGACAGATGTCCGATGAGGGCGCTCCGGGAGCCCACTTTCGTTCGAATTGGACGTCCGACTTAAAGCAAAGTGATCCCCTCGTCCAGGTCGAGCGTGCGTCAACTGCGGGTCTGGATTTCGCTGTCACTGTTGTTTCCCGACAGCAGGTAGTGCGTCCGGAGCGCAGGCCCGGTAGCCTTGGGCCTTTTCATCGAATCTTCATCACAGAGGTCCTCCGTCTTTAACGCACGGTCGATTGTCTTGGTCGCGAAGCCAAGACCGTCAACTCACTCGCTGGAGGCCCCCATGTTCCGCATCCGTACCGCCGTCGCCACCGCCGCCGTTTCGCTCGCCGCCGTGGTGGGATTCGCGGGGAGCGCTCAGGCCGCGCCGCTGGCGGGCAACTTCACGCAGAGCAACTTCACGCAGAGCAACTTCACGCAGTCCAACTTCACGCAGTCGAACTTCACCCAGTCGAACTTCACGCAGAGCAACTTCACCCAGTCGAACTTCACGCAGTCCAACTTCACGCAGTCCAACTTCACCCAGTCCAACTTCACCCAGTCGAACTTCACCCAGTCGAACTTCACGCAGTCGAACTTCACGCAGTCGGTGCTGCCGCTCTGGGCGCAGGCGGGCCTGCTCGGCTGATCGAGCCTGCGCCGGCCCGCCAGGCCAGTCAGATCACCGCGCCGGTCAGATCATGGCGGGGAGCCAGCCGATGAACTCGGCCCCCAGCCCCCGACCGCTGCTACGGGCGACGAGTTCCCCGCCGTGGGCCCGGATGATCTCCCGAGCGATCGTCAGGCCGATGCCGGACCCGGTCTCCCCGCGTGACTCGCGTCGGCCGACCACCCGATAGAAGCGCTCGAAGATCCGCTCCAGGTCCGCGGGGTCGATACCCTCCCCGGTGTCCCGCACCGAGAACCACGTCCACCGGCCGGATCGGCCGATCCGCAGCGAGATGGTGCCACCCGGTGTGGTCGCCCGGACCGCATTGCCCACCAGATTGCGCACCACCTGCGAGACGCGGTCCTGGTCGACGTACACCGGCACCAGTTCCGCCCCCGGCCGCACGTCCAGCACGAGGCCGGCGTCCTCCACCTGCGGACGCAGCCGTTCCGCCGCGGCCACCACCACCCCGCGCAGGTCGAACAGCAGCGGCCGCAGGTCCAGCCGGCCCTCCTCGGCCCGGGACAGCGCGGACAGGTCGTCGGAGAGCCGCCGCAGTCGCCGTACCTCGTCGGTGACGTGCCCCAGTTCCTCGGCGTCGATCGGGATGATCCCGTCGATCATCCCCTCGACGTAGCCGTCGATGATCGTCAGGGGCGTACGCATCTCGTGCGCGACCTCGCCGAGCAACCGGCGCCTGCGGGTCTCGGTGTCGGCCAACGCCCCGCGCAGCCGGTTGAGGTCGGTGACGAGGCTGCCCAGGCTTCCGTCGACGGCGGGCAGGGGTTCCTGGTATTCCCCGGTCCCGATCGTGGCCGTCGCGTGCCGTAGTCGGCTCAGCGGCAGCACGAGCCGGTACGCCGCGACGCAGGCGACCAGCGCGCTCAGCGCCAGGCCGACGGCGGCCCCGGCCGCCAGCCCCCGATCGATCCGCTCCACCGTGGCCGACATCGGCCAGTCGTGCGGCGCCTCGTTCAGATCGGTCAACATGGCCAGCACGAGGTGCCGGCCGAACAGGGCCGCGACCACGACGGCGGTCGCGGCGACCAGCAGGTGAGCGCCCACCGTGCGCAAATACATGCTGCTCATCGGGCCCTCATGCGCCTGGCGTGGCGGGCGTTCGCGGCCATTCCCGCGACTCCTCGACAGGCGGCACGGCGAGTTCCTCGGCAGGCTGCTCGGCGGGCTGCGTGACCGGCGACGCGACCGGCGGCGCTGCAGCTCCCTGGGCCAGTGGCTGCAGCAGGAACTTGTAGCCCACGCCGCGGACGGTTCCGATGATGCGCGGCCGGGCCGCATCGTCGTGCAGCACCCGGCGGATGTTGCGGACGTGGACGTCGACAACGCGCTCGTCACCATAGAAGTCGTAGCCCCAGACCCGCTCCAACAGCTGGGCCCGCGAGAAGACCCGCCCGCAGTCCTCGGCCAGCGCCCAGAGCAGGTCGAATTCGAGGGTCGACAGGCTGACCTCGGCGCCGTCCACGTGGATCTCGCGGCTGCGCGCGTCGACCGTCAGGCCCGGGAAGCGCCGCAACTCCTCGAGCCGGGCCGCGTGCGGGGCCAGCGCGGCGCGCGGACCGGACCGGTCCCGCCGCAGCACCGTGTTGACCCGTGCGACGACCTCGCGGGGGCTGAACGGTTTGGTGACATAGTCATCCGCCCCGATGGTCAGCCCGACCAGCTTGTCCAACTCCTCGCTGCGGGCCGTGACCAGGATGATGTAGACCTCGCTGGTGGCCCGCATCCGCCGCAGCACTTCCATGCCGTCCATGTCGGGCAGCCCGACGTCGAGCAGGATGAGCACCGGATCGACGTGCCCGAAGACCTCCAACGCCTGGGTGCCCGAGCCGGCTTCGTCGACGCCGAACCCGTCCGCCTCGAGATAGGCCCGCAGGACCCGACGAATCTGGGCCTCGTCGTCCACGACGAGAATCCGTCGTCGTTGCGTCATCCGTGTCCCACCGTCGCCTTCCACCCCGCCTGCCCTGCGCCCGGCCTCCCCCTGCCTGGGTCGTGTGGCCGCAGGCGCGTTGCGGCACACGTCCACCGACCGCCGCGGCGCACGGTGGACGTCGCCGGAGATGGCCGAAAACTGCTGGCCCACACCGCAGTCACCGCGACAAGGGTGTGCCCTTGCACCCATTGTGGGACGTCCGACCCGTGCAGCACCTCCGACGCGCTGGCGGAACTCGACCGCGCCGCTCGGCAGACCGCCTCGATCAGGGACCATCCTCGTCCCGGAACGGGCGGCCCGAGGCCGGATCCAGCAGGATGAGGGAATGCGCCTCCCCGGACCCCATGACCTGTTCACCGCCGCGACGACCATGCGCGACGGGGTGCAGTCGGCCTATGACGACATCGCGGACCTGATCGATCTGGCACCGCGCCTGTTCACGCTGGTGGATCGGGTCGAGGTCATGGTCGCCCGAGCCGAGCGGCTGCTCGGCCGGGCCGACGAACTGCTGGGCGATGCCGCGTCGATGGCCGCCCGCGGCGAGGCGGCGCTCACCCAGGGGGAGACGCTGCTGCGGCGCGGGGAGGCGGTGCTGGCCACGGCCGAGGTGACGGTGCTCGAGGCGAAGAGTACGGCGGACGCGGCGCGGGCCACGACGGCCGAGGCGGCCCGCGCCGTGGCCGGGGCCGAGCAGACCCTCGTCGGCGCCGAACGGCTGCTGCACCGCGCGACCGCCCTGGTCGACCCGCTGGAGCCGATGACTGCGCGCCTGCTGCCCGTCGCGGACCGGCTGATCCCGATGGCGGACCGGCTGATGCCGATGGCGGACCGGCTGATGCCGATGGCGGACCGGCTCATGCCGGCCGCCGAGCAGCTCACCCCGGTGGTGGAGCGGCTCGGCGCCTCGACCGCCGATGTCGAGGTGGAGGCGCTGGTGCGGATGCTCGACCGGATGCCCCAACTGACCCACCACCTGGAGGCCGACGTCCTGCCGATGCTGACCACGTTGCAGCAGGTCGGACCCGATGTGCACGACATCCTCGACGCCGTCACCGACCTCAGCCGCGCGATCAAGGGCATGCCCGGCATGAACCTGCTGGTCCGCCGCGGCGAGCGCAAGGAGGAGGAAGAGCAGGACGACGCGGGCTGAGACGCCGGCCCCAGATCCGGGCAGGACCACCTGGCACCGGGGTCGCCCCGCTAGAGCCAGTCGCGGCGCCGGAACGCGACGTACAGCCCCACCGCGCCCACCACGACGAGCACGACGCTCTGCCAGAGCCCGGCGGTGTCCTGGAATCCCGGATAGGGCACGTTCTGCCCGAACCAGCCGGTGACCGCGGTGGGCACGGCGATGATGGCGGCCCACGCGGCGAGCTTCTTCATGACGCTGTTGAGGCGGGCGTCCTGCAGCGACAGGTTGGTCTCGAACACCGAGGACACCATGTCCCGCAGCGACTCGGTCCACTCGGCGGCCCGCAGGACGTGGTCGTACAGGTCGTCGTACCACGGCCGCAGCGTCGCCTCCCCGGCCACCGCCGCCGCATCGCCGGGGCGCGGCTCGCGGTGCCGCAGGACGCCGTTGACCAGCTCGCGCATCGGCAGGACGACTCGGCGGAGCTGGACGAGTTCCTTGCGCATCCGGTAGATGGCCTGCTGCACCTCCCGCGTCGGCGCCGGGTCCTGGAACAGCACGTCCTCGATGTCCTCGATCGCGTCGTCGATGCGCTGGATGGTCTCGAAGTGCGAGTCGACGACCGCGTCGATCAGCCCGTGCGTGAGGGCGCCGACACCCGCCGGACCGGACCGGACCAGCAGGTCGGCGTTGTCGTCCCAGCGGGCGAGCACCTCCTCGATGGGAAAGGCGTCGTCGGGGCGGATGGTGATCAACGCCCGCGGCAGCACGATCGCGCTGATCTTGGCCAGCCGCAGCCGGGACTGGTGCTCGGCCCGCTCGGTCCGCTCGGCTCGGTCGGCCCGCTCGGTCCGCTCGGCTCGGTCGGCTCGGTCGGTCCGGTCGGCTCGGTCGCCGGCTGGCTCGTCGTCAAGGCTGGTCGCGTACATCGTCAGCACCACCCGGTCCCCGTGCCGCATGGCTTTGGGCCGCTCCAGGTGGGCCAGGATGTCCTCGACGCTCTGGCCGCTGATGTTGAGCTCCGTGGCCAGCTCGGCGATCCGGTCCCGGCCCGGCGCGACCAGATCGACCCAGGCGAGAGCGGCCGGGTCGGCCAGATGGGTGTCGAGGTCGCCCAGCGCGAACGGGGTCGCGGTGAGCCGGCCGTCGCGCCACAGCCGGGTACGGACGGCGGCCCGGGCCGATGGCCCGGGCCGCGGGGGGCTCGCTGGCTCGCTCACGCGCCCATTATGGGCGCCGGTCAGGGCAGCTGGTCCTGCGGGCCGGCGGTGCCGTCGCTGCCGCCGGAGCGGTACGTCGTGAGCTGCTCGGCGCCGAGCAGGCGCTGAGCCGTCGCCTCGTCCGGCATCACGAACCACAGCAGCGGATAGACGATGAGCTGGCTGCCCGGCAGGAGCAGCAGCAGGACCATGATCAGCCGGACGGCGCCCGGATCGGTCCCGAACTTGCGGGCCAGCCCCGAGCAGACACCGCCCAGCCAGCGGTCGTCGCCGCGGACCAGTCCGGACTTCGCCATCGTGGTGTGCAGGCCGTTCATGTCGTTCCCCTTTGCATGGTCGCGGCGGTGTGCCCGGGCCGCAGGTGGTGGTCGGTGGGGATTCGCCGAGGTGGCTTGTCCCGATGAGTCCACTGTGCCGCGGTGCCCGGCCCGCAACCATGGGGTGCCACCCCGACCGGTCCCTGATCCGACCCTCAGGGCCTCCTTCCCGACCCTGAGGTCCCGGCCGGCGATGCCGAGGGGGCGGCCCACCGCGCCAGGGGCGGCGACGGAGTGCGAGGCTGGCCCCATGGCCGCGCGATTCGCCCTCACCGACCTGCCCGTCCCCGTCATCGCCGCGCCGATGGCCGGCGGCCCTTCCACCCCGGCGCTGGTGGCCGCCGTCGGCGCGGCCGGCGGGCTGGGCTTCCTCGCCGGCGGCTACACCCCCGCCAGCCGGCTGACCGCGCAGATCGCCGACACCCGCGAACTCACGGCGGGACCGTTCGGGGTCAACCTGTTCGTGCCCGGCCGGCAACCGCAGGGGGCCGCCCTGGCGTCGATGCAGCGGCACGTCGCGGCGTACCGTGGCGCCCTCTCCCCCGACGCCGCCCGGCTCGGCGTCGCCCTGCCCGAGCCGGACTGGGCCGACGACGACGGCTGGGAGGAGAAGATCGCGCTGCTCACGCTGGTCGACCCGGTGGCCGTGGTGTCGTTCACGTTCGGCGTGCCCGGCGGCAACGTGGTGGCCGATCTGCAGGAGGTCGGCACCGCGGTGTGGGTGACCGTGACCGACCCGGCCGAGGCGCGGGCGGCCCGCGACGTCGGCGCGGACGCCGTGGTCGTGCAGGGGTTCGACGCCGGCGGCCACCGGTCCACCCACCGGGTCGAGGACGAGCCCAACGAGTTCGACCACCTGGCGCTGCTGCCGCTGCTCGCGGAGCTGGGGCTGCCGATGATCGCCGCGGGCGGGGTGACCACGGCCGGGGACGTCCGCCGCGCGCTGGCGGCGGGCGCCGCGGCGGTGCAGGTCGGTACGGCGTTCCTGCTGACGCCCGAGGCCGGGACGAACCCCGCGCATCGGCTGGGGCTCTCCGACCCGGCGCTGCGGACCATGGTGACCAGGGCGTTCTCCGGCCGGCCGGCGCGGGGGCTGACCAACCGCTTCGCGCTGGAGCACTCGGATCAGGCGCCCGCCGCCTATCCCGTGGTCGACCAGATCACCAAGCCGCTGCGGGCCGCTGCGGCCGCCGCCGGGGACATCGGCGGCGTCGCGCTGTGGGCGGGGTCCGGATGGCGGGCGGCCAGCGAGGAGCCGGCCGCGGACGTCGTCCGGCGGCTGGCCGACGGCGCCCGCGCCTGACCGACGGCGCCCGCGCCTGACCGACGCTGGGGCGTCGTACCCCGGCGGGTCAGGATCGACCGGCGCCGTCAGCGGGGCCGCACGGCGAGCAGGTCGTCGTCCAGCGGCGACCCGTCGAGGTCGTCGTGGTGCGGCACGGCCGCCCGCTGGATGGCGGTCGAGATCATCAGCTTGATGCGGTTCAGCTGGTTGACCGCGCTGGCACCGGGGTCGTAATCGACCGAGACGATGTTGGCCTGCGGGTAGCGGCGCCGCAGCTCCCGGAACATCCCCTTGCCCGTGACGTGGTTGGGCAGGCACGCGAACGGCTGGGCGCAGATGATGTTCGGCACGCCCTCCTCGATCAGCGAGATCATCTCGGCGGTCAGATACCAGCCCTCGCCCGCCTGGTTGCCGAGGCTGACGACCTGCGCCGCCTTCGCCGCCAACTCGTCGATCGGCTCCGGAACGTCGAACATCTCGCTGCGCCGCAGCGCCCGGACCGCCGGGGCCTGATAACGCTCCAACAGCGCCTTGACGCCGCGCTTGACGAACCGGGCGCGCTCGCCCACGCCGTACTGCTCGAAGTTCCACTGCGCCGTCGCCACCGAGTTGAGCACGAACCCCATCAGCCCCGGCAGGACCGCCTCGCAGCCCTCGGACTCGACCACGCGCACGACGTCGTTGTTCGCGTCCGGGTGGAACTTGACCAGGATCTCCCCGACGATGCCGACCCGCGGCCGGCGCGGCTCGTCGCGCAGCGGCAGCCGGGCGAAGTCGCGCACGATGTGCTCGATGATCCAGCGATAGCCGACCCGCCGACCCAGTGTCGCCGACCAGCCGGCGTCGATGAAGTACTCCCGCACCACGTCGTTCCAGGTGCGATAGAGCCGCTCGGCGGACCCGGGGATGGCCTCGTAGGGACGGGTCCGCAGCAGCGTGGTCTGCAGCAGGTCGCCGAGCACCATCGCCTGGATCACCCGATGCAGCATCGGGACGGTGAAGCTGAATCCGGGGGTGTCTTCGAGCCCGTACGCCGACAGGGCCAGCACCGGGACCTGCGCGAACCCCGCCTCGGCCAAGCCCTTGCGCAGCAGCGCCGCGTAGTTGGTCGCCCGGCACATGCCGCCGGTCTGGCTGATCATCACCGTGCAATTGGCCGGGTCGAACTCGCCGGAGCGCAGCGCGTCCAGCAGCTGCCCGATCAGCACGATCGCCGGGAAGCAGGCGTCGTTGTTGACGTGCTTCAGGCCGAGTTCCAGGGCCTCCGGCCGTGCTTGCTCCAGCAAGCGCACGTCGTACCCGCTGCGCCGCAGCACCGCCTCGAACAGCCGCCACTGGATCGGCGCCATCTGCGGCAGCAGGATCGTGTGCCGCTTGGCCATCTCCCGGGTGAAGACGGGGGCTGACGGCATCGTCGGATCGGGCTGGTCGCTCGCGAGTTCGCTGGTCGGGCGCTCGGCGGTCGCGCGCTCGGCGGTCGCGGCCTGCAGCGAGCGCAGCCGGATCCGCGCCGCGCCCAGGTTGGAGACCTCGTCGATCTTGAGCACCGTGTAGACCTTGCCCCGCTCGGCGAGGATCTCGGCGACCTGGTCGCCGGTGATCGCGTCGATGCCGCAGCCGAAGCTGTTGAGCTGGACCAGCTCCAGGTCGTCGCGGGTGCCGACGAAGGCCGCCGCCTCGTAGAGCCGCGAGTGGTAGGCCCACTGGTCGCGGACCCGCAACGGCCGGGTCGCCAGTGCGACGGGCTCCCCGTCGACGCTGTGTCGCTCGCCGGCCAGCCCGATGACGCTGTCCTCGGTGAGCACCGCCATGCCCAGGGAATTGACCAGCTCGGGAATGCCATGGTGGATCTCGGGATCGGCGTGGTAGGGCCGCCCGGCGAGGACGATGCCGCGCGTGCCGGTGCGCTCCATGAAGTCCAGCGCCTCGCGGCCCATCGTGCGGATGTCGGCGCGGACAACCTCGTCCTCGGCGTAGCCGGCGGCCACCGCGGCCGCCATCTCCGCCCGGTCGATGCCCCAGTCGGCGAAGACCCCGCACAACCGGTCCACCAGGAGCGTCCGGTCGGACAGGGACAGGAAGGGCCGGATCAGCCGGACGTCGTGCTCCCGCAGGGACTCGACGTTGTTGCCGATCACCTCCGGATAGCTCATCACGACCGGGCAGTTGAAGTGATTGTCGGCGCCCGCGACGAGCTGCTGCTCGTAGGCGATGCACGGGTAGAAGATGGTCCGCACCCCGCGGGCCACCAGGTCCTCGACGTGCCCGTGGGCGAGTTTGGCCGGATAGCAGACGTTTTCGGAGGGGATCGAGTCCATGCCCGCCTCGAACAGCGCGTGGTCGGAGCGGCCAGACAGGTGCACCCGGAACCCCAACCGGGTCAGCACGGTGAACCAGAACGGGTAGTTCTCATACATGTTCAGCGCCCGCGGGATCCCGATGTCCCCGCGGGTGGCCTGTGCCTTCGTCAGGCGCCGGTAGGCGAACAGGCGCTGGTACTTGGCCTCGACAACATTCGGCAGGCTCGACTTGGCCCGTCGCTTGGCCGCCGCCGGATCCGGGTCGGCGCCGCGGTCGCAGCGGTTGCCCGTGACGTGACGAGAGCCGTCGCCGAAGGTCGAGGTGGTGAGCTGGCAGTGGTTCTGGCACAGCGCGCAGTCGCCCAGCTCGGTCTCGTGGGAGAAGGTGGCCAGCTCCTCCAGCGTGAGCAGCCGAGAGGACGGTTCGCCCGCGGCCGGTTGTCCACAGGACGACCGTTCGTCACCTGCCCTTTTAGCACCATGGTGCTGAAAGGCCCGGTAGGTGAGCGGTCGGCGCAGGGTCGGCATGCCGAGCGCCACCGGCGCCGTGTGCCCGACGCGGGCCAGGTCGTGGGCGTGGCCCGCGTGCGGATCGGGCGCGATCGGCAAGGACGCCCGGACCCAGCCGTCGACCTCCTGGGCGGGGGCCGCGTCGGCGTACCGCTGCCGCGCGATCAGCGCCGCCCCGAACGCACCCATCAGCCCGGCGATGTCGGGCCGGACGACCTCGCGCTCGGTCAGCAGCTCGAACGCCCGCAGCACCGCGTCGTTGAGGAACGTGCCGCCCTGCACGACGACGCGCTCGCCGAGCTGGCCCGGGTCCTTGAGCTTGATGACCTTGTACAACGCGTTGCGGACCACCGAATAGGACAGCCCCGCGGAGATCTCACCGACACCGGCCCCCTCCTTCTGCGCCTGCTTGACGGCCGAGTTCATGAACACCGTGCAGCGGCTGCCCAGGTCGACCGGGGCCGGGGCGTCGAGCGCCTCGGCCGCGAACGACCCGATGTCGCGGCCCAGGGTTGCGGCGAACGTGGACAGGAAGGACCCGCACCCGGAACTGCACGCCTCGTTCACCGAGATGGAGTCGATGACGCCGGCCTTGATACGTAGGTACTTCATGTCCTGCCCGCCGATGTCGATCACGCTGGTCACCCCGGGGGCCAGGAACTCCGCCGCCCGGTAGTGCGCCATCGTCTCGATCTCGCCGTCGTCGGCGTGCAGGGCGGCCTTGACCAGGCCCTCGCCGTACCCGGTCACGCAGGTCCGCGCGATCGTCGCGCTCGCCGGGAGGGCTTCGCGGATGGTCGACAGGATCCGTACGGCGTTGCCGACGGGGTCGCCCTCGTTGGAGGCGTAGTGCCAGAACAGCAGGCGGCGCTCGTCGTCGAGGAGCACCGCCTTGATCGTCGTGGACCCGGCGTCGATGCCGAGGTAGCAGGGGCCGGTCGCGGTCGCCAGGTCGGCCCGCTCGACCGCGTGCTGCCCGTGCCGGGCCACGAACTCGGCCCGCTCGGTGATGTCGCGGAACAGCGGGCGCATGCGGTGGGTCTCGCCGGCGCCACGGTCGGCCGTGCGCGCCCGACGGACCACGTCCGCCAGCGCGACGGGCTCTCCCTTGGCCAACAGCGCCGCCCCGACCGCGACGTACAGCTGGGCCTTCGCGGGGGTCCGGAAGCTGTCTACCTGCCCTTCGAGGGCGCGCTCGAAGGCGGCCCGGAGCTGGGACAGGAAGAACAGCGGTCCGCCGAGGAAGACGACGTGGCCGCGGATCGGACGACCGCAGGCCAGCCCGGCGATGGTCTGGTTGACGACGGCCGTGAAGATGGAGGCCGCCAGGTCGGTGTGTGCGGCGCCCTCGTTGAGCAGCGGCTGGAGGTCCGACTTGGCGAAGACGCCACAGCGCGACGCGATCGGATAGAGCGTGCTGTAGTTGCGCGCGAGATCGTCCAGGCCACTGGCGTCGGTGTGCAGCAGCGTGGCCATCTGGTCGATGAAGGCGCCGGTGCCGCCCGCACAGGTGCCGTTCATGCGCTGCTCGGGCACGGGGTGCAGGTAAGTGATCTTGGCGTCCTCGCCGCCGAGTTCGATGATGATGTCGGTGTCCGCGTCGTACCGGCCGATCGCCCGGGTCTCGGCGATCACCTCCTGCACGAACGGCAGCCCGACGGCTTGCGCCACCGCCAGGCCGCCGGAGCCGGTGACCGCGCCGCGAACGATCGCATCCGGGAACTGGGCGAGCACGTCGTCGAAGAGGGCATCCAGCTCGCCGGCGATGTCGGCGTGATGGCGCCGGTAGGTCTGGAAGTGCAGCCTGTCTCCGGCGGCGTCGCGGCCGGGCTCGAGCAGGACCAGCTTGATGGTCGTGGAGCCGATGTCGAGCCCCATCCGGAGCACACTGCCGGGTCGCGGAGGTGCGGCCGCGGCGTCGAGCGATCCCGTCGAGGCAGACGACCCGGCATCCATCGACAGACCTCCAGCTCCCTGGGGGGTCGGCAGCCCGGCTGCACACCCCCGGTGGTTGGTTCGACGCTAGCCCGCCGGGGTCTTTTTTTCAACGCGTTGAAATGTGCGGCGGGTCGCCGGGTGATGGGCGTGCGCCTGTGAGTCTGCTGGGATGGCTGGTCGCGGCCCCGCAGGGGGTTTAGCCTGCGGTCGTGCCCTCCCCATCGCCGGCCCGCCGCGGCCCACGCACCGACGCCGCCGATACCCGGGCGGCGATCCTGCGGGAGGCGCGGCGCTCGTTCGCGACGGGCGGGTACGCCGGGACCTCGCTGCGCCAGGTCGCCCAGCGGGCCGGCGTGGATGCCTCGCTGCTGTCCTATTACTTCGGGTCCAAGGAGAACCTCTTCACGGCCGCGATGGAGCTGCCGACCAGCCCGCGCGAGGTGGTGGTCGCGGCCCTCGGGGCGCCCCGCGCCCAGCTGGGCGCCGCGCTGGTGCGGGGCGTGCTGACCGCGTGGGCGGATGAGGAGAGCCGGCTCGCCGCCCAAGGGGTGCTGCAATCCCTGTCCACCCGTGACGATTTCGGCGAGACGCTGGTGGAATATGCCGCCGACCACGTGGTGCTGCCGCTGGCCGCCGCCCTCGACACCCCGGACGCGATCCGGCGCGCCACCCTCGCGCTGACCCAGCTCGGCGGATTGGCCATCGCTCGGCATGTGATCGGGCCGGAACCCTTGGCCGCCGCCACCGACGACGATCTCATCGCCATGGTCGGCCCGGTGGTCCAGCACTACCTGACCGGCGACCTGACGGCCACCCCGGGCGCCCGCCCGACATCCTGACCCGCAGGTCCCGGCCTACGCGGGCTGCCCCGACTCAGTCGACCGCTCACGACCTGCCCTTTTAGCACCATGGTGCTAAAAGGGCAGGCGACGAACGGCCGCTCTGTGGACAACGAACCGACCGAGCGCCCCGCCAACGCTCCGGTCGGAGTGCCGGCGTGGTCCTGGCCCCACCGGCACACCGATCGGAGTGCCGGCGATCAGCGCGATCGGACCAGCGCGGGCCGCGGTCGTGTTCGTTTAGCCGCTCCCCCTGCGTTCGTTGCGCCGCTAGCTGCATGGTCGGTCTGCCGCTCCCCTCACGAGGGCCCGCAGGCTCACGACCAGCCGATCCTTACGACGGCGCCGGGTCGCCCACCATCAGCGCCGCCAGGGTCGCGCCCGAGTCCGGGTCGATGACCAGCGCCCCGCCCGTCCAGCGCGAGTCGGCATAGCGATCCACGGCGATGGGCTCGGCCAGCGTCACCCCGATCCGGACGATGTCGTTCAGTGCGGCGCCCGCATTCATCGCCGGCGCCCAGTTCGAGGTGTCCACGTCCCAGACCTGCTCGACCGGGCCGAGGAGCCCGCGGACGGTCGCCGTACCGGCCTTGACCAGCACCCGCTGCCGCGGCGCCGACCCGCGTTCGGCGAGCCAGCACGCCGTACCGGTGAGCTGCGCCCGCACCTGCGGCGCGGGACCGTCCTCCGGAGCGAGCAGCTGGCCCCGTCCGGCGTCGATCTCGTCGGCGAGCAGCACGGTCACCGAGTCGCCGGCCACGGCGACCTGCAGCGGCCCGACGGGCGAGTCGATCCCGGTCACCGTCGAGCTCAGTCCGCTCGGCCACGCCGTGACCCGGTCGCCGACCCGCACCGTGCCGGCCGCCACCCGCCCGGCCAGCCCGCGATAGTCCGGGTGCTCGGGCGTGCGCGGCCGGACCACCAGCTGCACCGGCATCCGGAACGGCGCGTCGGCGTCGTCGTGGCTGACGTCCAGCTCCTCGACGCACTCCAGCAGCGAGGGCCCGGCGTACCAGCTCCCGGCCGCATCTAGCTCGCCCTCCGGGGTGACATGATCCGGCGTCACATGCTGGCCCGTCAGCGCGCTGACCGGGATCGAGCGGACGTCGGCCAGCCCCACGGCCGCGGCGGCGGCGTCGATCTGCGCCGTGACGGCGGCGAAGACGGCCGGGTCCCAGCCGACCAGGTCCATCTTGTTGACGGCCACGACGACGTGCGGCACCCGCAGCAGGCCCAGCACCGCGAGGTGGCGCCGGGTCTGCGGCAGCACCCCCTGACGCGCGTCGACGAGCACGATCGCGGCCTGCGCGGTGGACGCGCCGGTGACGGTGTTGCGGGTGTACTGCGTGTGCCCCGGCGTGTCGGCCAGCACGAACGAGCGGCGCGGCGTGGAGAAGTAGCGATACGCCACGTCGATCGTGATGCCCTGCTCCCGCTCGGCGCGCAGCCCGTCGGTGAGCAGGGCCAGGTCCACGGCGTCGGATCCGCGGCGCCGACTGGCGGCCTCGATGGCCTCGTACTGGTCCGCGAGGATCGACTTGGTGTCGTAGAGCAGCCGTCCCACCAGCGTGGACTTGCCGTCGTCGACGGAGCCGGCGACGACCAGGCGCAGCTGCGAGCGCGCCTGCGCCAGGTCGGCAGCGGCGGTGTCCGCCTCGCCCAGATCCAGGGTGCTGGTCATTTAGAAGTAGCCCTCCCGCTTGCGGTCCTCCATCGCGGCCTCGCTGAGCCGGTCGTCCGCGCGCGTCGCGCCGCGCTCGGTCAGCCGACTCGCCGCCACCTCCGCGACGACCTGCGCGATCGTGCGAGCCTGTGAATCGACGGCGCCCGTGCAGGAACCGTCGCCGACGGTGCGGTAGCGGACCGTACGCCGTTGCAGGCGCTCCCCGTCGCGCGGCGCACCCCACGGCCCCGGCGTGAGCCACATCCCGTCGCGCAGCCAGACGTCGCGCTCGTGGGCGTAGTAGATCTCCGGCAGCGCCACGTCCTCGGCCGCGATGTAGGCCCACACGTCGAGCTCGGTCCAGTTGGACAGCGGGAAGACGCGGGCGTGTTCGCCGGGGGCATGCCGCCCGTTGTAGAGCCGCCACAGCTCGGGGCGCTGACGCCGCGGGTCCCAGCCGCCGAAGCCGTCCCGCACCGAGAAGATCCGTTCCTTGGCGCGGGCCCGGTCCTCGTCGCGCCGGCCGCCGCCGAGGAGCGCGTCGAACTTCTCGGCCGCGATCGTGTCGAGCAGCGGCACGGTCTGCAGCGGGTTGCGGGTGCCGTCTGCTCGCTCCTGCAACCGGCCGTCGGCGATCCATTCCTCGACGCGCGCGACGACGAGTCGGTGGCCGCCCTCGGCCACGATGCGGTCGCGGAAGGCCAGCACCTCGGGCAGGTTGTGGCCGGTGTCGACGTGCAGCAGGGCCAGCGGGACCGGGGCGGGCGCGGTCGCCTTGCGGGCCAGGTGCAGGAGCACCGCCGAATCCTTGCCGCCGCTGAACAGCAGCGCCGGTCGGTCGAATTCGGCGATCACCTCGCGGATGATCTCGATCGCCTCGGCCTCCAGGGCGCGGATCGTGCTGCGCGGCGGGGTCGGGTCGGCGGCCCGGGTGGCGCCGGGCGTCGGTGGTCGGGTCGTCAGGGTCATGCGATTCCTGCCTGGGTGATGAGATCGGCGACCGCGGCGACACACGCCTGAAGATCGCGGCCGGTGGTGTCGAGGATCAGTTCTGGTGCGGCGGGCACCTCGTACGGGTCGTCCACGCCGGTGAGATGGCTGACCTCGCCGCGGGCGTGCGCGGCGTACAGGCCCTTGACGTCGCGGCGGGCACATTCGGCGACGGGCGTCGCGACGTACACCTGGCGGTAGGCGACCCCCGCCGCCTCGTGCTCGGCGCGGACCCGCTCCCGGGCAGCCTCGTACGGCGCGATCACGGGCACGATCGCGAGCACCCCGTGCCGGGCGAGCAGCCGCGCCAGGTAGCCGACCCGCGTCACGTGCGCGTCGCGGTCCGCGCGGGTGAAGCCGAGCCCGGGCGAGAGGTGGTCGCGCAGTTCGTCGCCGTCGAGCACCTCCACCGCGACGTCGGCGGCGCGCAGCCGGGCCGCGAGGGCGTGCGCGATGGTGGTCTTGCCCGAGCCGGACAGACCGGTCAGCCAGAGCGTGCCGCCGGGGGTCGCGGCGGTCGGCCAGAGCGTGCCCCCGGCGACCGCCGCCGAGCGGGACCGCGCGGCGGACGTCTGCACCCGTACGGCGTCGGCGGGCGCGACGCTGCCGGGCCCGCCGTGCGACCGGGCGCGGGACGGGGCGGCGCTCATCGGTGAATCCCGCATTCGGTCTTGCCGGTGCCGGACCAGCGGCCGGCGCGCGGGTCCTCGCCGGGGGCGACGGCGCGGGTGCACGGTGCGCAGCCGATCGAGGGAAAGCCCTGGTCCAGCAGCGGGTTTCGCACGGTGTCGTGCCGCTGCGCGTACGCCGCCACCTGCGCATCGGTCCAGTCCACGAGCGGGTTGACCTTGACCAGGCCGTGCTCCTCATCGAAGCTCACCGCGCGGGCCCCGGCCCGGGTCGCCGACTCGGCGCGGCGCAGCCCGGTGCCCCACGCCTCGTGCTCGGCGAGGACGTCGTACAGCGGCGTCGTCTTGCGCAGCCAGCAGCACAGGTCGGGGTCGCGGTCGTGCAGGCGGGCGCCGTACTGCGCGTCCTGCTCGGCGACGCTCTGCCGCGGCGTGACGTCGCGGACGGTGAGGCGATAGCCGGCCCGTACGGCGTCGCGCGTCGCCAACGTCTGCGCGAAGTGGTAGCCGGTGTCGAGGAAGAGGGCGGACGTGCCGGGCGCGACCTGGGCCACGAGGTGGGCCAGCACGGTGTCCTGCATCGAGCAGGCGATCGCCCAGCGGTCACCGAATTCCTCGGCGGCCCAGGCGATCACGGCCTGCGCCGGGGCGCCGTCGAGGCGCCGAGCGGCCGCCTGGGCGACGCCGCGGAGCTCGTCGTCGGGACGCCGAATAGCGGCTTCCACGGTGGAACGGGACATGCAGGGTCCTTCGATGGTCGGGGGGAATGCGTACGGGAGGGCTCAGGCGGCACAGACCGCAGCGCTGGCGACGCGCATGAGGTCGATGTGGCGCCGGGCCACCAGGCGCACCCCGAGACGAACCGACCGAACGGACATGGTCCGACTGTGACACCCGCAGAGTGCCATCACCACAACGTGTTCACATAACGAGATGTTGTTGTACCTCATGGCTTTGCTTATGCACTCTGAGGCCATGGCACCGCACCCGACCGCTCCCGGCGTCGCTCGGTCGACGCCGCGGGACGTGCTCGTCGGTCGGCACTACCTCGATCTCCTGCGCCTGGACCTCGGCGGGTGTTGACGCGCACCTGACCCTCCCGGTCTACCCCCTGCCCAGGCCTGCCCCCATCGTTCGTGCGGAGATCCCATGTCCCTGGATCCATCCCTGGCGCTCGCCGGCGCCCTCGTCGGCTTCCTCGTCGGCCTCACCGGCATGGGCGGCGGCGCGTTACTGACGCCGCTGCTCGTCCTCGTCTTCGGCGTACCGCCCCTGACCGCCGTCTCCAGCGACCTCGTCACCAGCCTCGTCATGAAGCCCTTCGCGGGCGCCGTCCACCTGCGCCGCGGCACCGTGCACCTGCGGCTGTTCGCCTGGCTCGCCGTCGGGTCCGTCCCCGCGGCCTTCCTGGCCTCCGCGGCCATCGGCCTGCTCGCCGGCGGCTCGGACGGGCGGGCTCTGGCCGGACCGCTCAAGATCGTCATCGCGATCGCCCTGCTCGCCTCCGTCGGGGCGATGATCGGCCGCCCGCTGCTGGATCGGGCGCGTGGGAGCGCGGGCCCGATCCAGCAGCGGGCGGATGCCGACGAGCGGCCCCGCGTCCGCCCCGGCGCCACCGTCCTCATCGGCGTGGTCGGCGGGGTCGCCGTCGGGCTCACCTCGGTGGGCGCCGGCTCGCTGGTCATCGCGCTGCTGCTGCTCGCCTATCCACGGCTACGGCCGCGCTCGCTGATCGGCACCGACATCGTGCAGGCCATCCCCCTGGTCGGGGCGGCCGCTGTCGGGCACCTGCTGTTCGGCGACGTCCACTTCGCGCTGACCGCCTCGCTGCTCGTCGGCGCGATCCCCGGGGCCCTGATCGGGGCGCGACTGTCCGCATCGGCGCCCGACCGCTTGGTCCGCCCGGCCATGTCCGCGGTCCTGGCCGCCTCCGCCCTGGCGCTGCTTGGAGCAAGCACCCCGGTGCTGCTCGGTGGCGCGACCCTGACGGCCCTGGCGATCTCAGGCACCGCGCGGCTCTCCGGGGCGGCAACCGGCAGACCGGCCGGGGTGCGCCGTGGCCGACGGTCCGCCGGGACGGTCGCGTCGACCCTGCCGACCGGGCCGGGTCACCCGCGACCCGTCGTACCGGCCCCGGCGGCCGACTGATGCCCGCGCCGCGCCGCGCCACCCGGCCGCGCTCAGGCCAACGCCGCGACGCCCGCGCGGTAGCGATCCAGCACCAGCGCGACGAGCTCCGCCGGCGGCGGGCCGTCGGCGGCCAACACCGGATCGGTGCCGATCGCCACCCCGGCCGCCTGCAGCCGATTCTGGAAGAAACCGGGGGCGAGCAGGTAGGACAGCGCGACCGTACGGCGACCGGCGGCTCGGTTCGCGGCCACGACGTCCGCAAGCAGGGGGTCGGCGGCGGACAGGTACGCCGGGCGCACGTCCCGCCCCAGCTCGCCCGCCAACCGGGCCGCCATGTCAGCGACGTCCGCGCCGCTGCGGGCGCGCGAGGAGCCGGCCGCGACCAGGCGTACGTCGTCATCGGCCGCCAGGTCCGAACCCGGCCGGTCCCGCAGCCGGTCGACGAGCAGGCGCACCAGCCGATCGTCCGGGCCCAATGCGGCGGCGACGACCGTCGGGACCAGCGCCGATTCGGCGGCCCGGGACAGGTCGACCTGCACGTGATAGCCGGTGCTGAGCAGCAACGGGACGAGCACCGCGGACCCGTCCGGGAGCGCCGCCAGCGCCGCCTCGGGACTCGGGGACTGCACGTCGACGTACGCCGCGACCACCCGCACCCCCTGTTCGGCGAGCGCCGGGTGGCCGGCGACTCCGGCCACCAGCGCATCGATCGCCCGCCGACCGGCCGGGTCCGCCGTGCCGTGCGCGCAGGCCACCAGCGCGGGGGGCGCCGACCCCACGGGACCATCCCCGCCCTTGGCCGCCGCAGCCCGGACCGCTTGATCCCCGGCCGCCCGCCCCGAAGCCCACGCCTCGCTCATCCCTGGAGAATGTCATGCTGCTCGACCTGACCCTCACCGGAGCCCGCGTCGCCCTCGTCGGCGACGCCACCGCGACCGGCCGCGCCGTGCTGCGCTACCGCGCGGCCGGCGCCCAGGTGCACCGGCTGACGACGCCGGCGCAGGCGATGGCCTACGCGCAGGCCGCCACCGGGGCTGACGTCTCGAGTGGCGCCGGGGCTGGTGCGGTCGGCGCCGCGCAGCTCATCGTCGACGTCACCGGCGGCGCCCCCGAGTGGGCGACGGCGATCCGCGCCCTGAGCGCCCTGGCCCCGACCACCCGCGAGGAGCTCGCCACCCAGCGCGCCGGGTCGATCACCCTGGTCGGGGCCGGGCCGGGCGATCCGGGACTGCACACGGTCGCCGCCCGGGAGGCGCTCGCCGCCGCGGACGTCGTGCTCGTCGACCGGTTGGCCGATCATGACCGGCGCGCCGATCTGCAGGCCCTGGCAGCCGCCGCGCAGCTGATCGACGTCGGCAAGACCCCCGGCCACCACCGGATGCCGCAGCACGAGATCGAACGGCTCATGGTCGAACACGCGAGAGCCGGCGCGCACGTCGTACGGCTCAAGGGTGGCGACCCGTTCGTCTTCGGGCGGGGCGGCGAGGAGGTGGCTGCCGCGGCGGCGGCCGCCGTACCGGTCCGCGTCATCCCCGGCATCACCTCCGCCATCGCGGCCCCTGCCGCCGCGGGCATCCCGGTCACGCACCGCGAGACGAGCCGGGCGGTCACCATCATCTCCGGGCACGACCCGCTCGACGCCGGCACGGCCGAGCGGCTCGCCGGCCTGGACGGGACGATCGTGCTGCTGATGGGGATGGCGACGCTGCCGTCGACCGTCGCGAACCTCACCCGCGCGGGGATGCCCGGGGATACCCCGGCCGCCGTGGTCCAGGAGGGCTGTACGCCGCGGCAGCGTCAGCTGGTGACCACCCTCGACCGGCTCGTCCCGCAGGTGCACGACCTGGGCCTGGCCAACCCCAGCGTCGTCGTGATCGGGGCGGTCGCCGCCCTGGCCCACGGCGCCACGACACCGACCCGGCCGCGCCGCAGTGCGACGACCACCCCAGCGCCCGCGCCCTCGCGCGACCCCGAGACCACGCGTACGACCGACACCCTGGAGATCGCCCGATGAGCATCGACACCGCCGCCGACAAGGCCCCCCAGACCAGCCCAGCCAGCCCAGCCAGCAAGGCCAAGCCGCGCCGCTCCGAGGGCCAGTGGGCCCTCGGCGACACCGAGCCGCTGAACCACAACGAGGAGTTCAAGGCCGCCGACAACCCGCTCAACGTGCGCGATCGCATCATCGCGAACTACAGCAAGCAGGGCTTCGCCGCGATCCATCCCGATGACCTGCGCGGCCGGTTCCGGTGGATGGGCCTCTACACCCAGCGCAAGCCCGGCATCGACGGCGGCCGGACCAGCCAACTGGCGCCCGAGGAGCTCGAGGACGAGCACTTCATGATGCGGATCCGGGTCGACGGTGGCCTGCTCAGCGCCGAGCAGCTGGCCGCGATCGGGCAGGTCTCGACCCGCTACGCCCGCGACACCGCCGACATCACCGACCGGCAGAACATCCAGTTGCACTGGGTCCGCATCGAGGACGTCCCGGCCATCTGGGAGGCGATCGAGCCGCTCGGGCTATGGACCCAGGAGGCCTGCGGCGACTGCCCCCGGGTGATCCTGGGCTCGCCGCTTGCCGGAGTCAACCCCGCCGAGCTGGTCGACCCCACCCCGGCCATCGAGGCCATCAAGCAGATCGTGCGCGAGGACACGTCGCTGGCGAATCTGCCCCGCAAGTACAAGTCGTCGGTGTCCTGGTCCTGGGATGCCGTTCCGGAGATCAACGACATCTCCTTCGTCGGCGTGGTCCACCCGCAGCACGGGCCGGGTTTCGACGTCTTCGTGGGCGGTGGCCTGTCGACCGCCGCCTATCTGGCGCCGCGGCTCGGTGCGTGGGTGCCCTTGGATCGGGTGCCCGAGGTGTGGCACGCCGTCACCAAGCTGTTCCGGGACTACGGCTACCGTCGGCTGCGCAACCGGGCGCGATTGAAGTTCCTGGTCGCCGACTGGGGCCCGGCCAAGGTGCGGGAGGTTTTGGAGGCCGAATACCTGGCCACCCCGCTGATCGACGGGCCCGCCGCGGTACCGCCGCCGCAGACGCTGGACTACGTGGGTGTCACCGAGTTGCGGGACGGGACGGTGGCGGTCGGCTTCAGCGCGATCGCGGGCCGGGTCAGCGGGAGCGCGCTGAGCGCCGTCGCCGACGCCGTGCGCCAGGTGGGGGCGTCGCATGTCGCGTTGACTCCGCACCAGAAGCTGCTGGTGGTGGGCGTCGCGCCGGATCGGGTGGCCGACCTGGAGGCGCTGCTGGCGCCCCTCGGGCTGAGCAGCCAGGTCAGCCCGTGGCGGCGGGGCCTGCTCGCCTGCACCGGGTTGGAGTTCTGCAAACTCGCCATTGTCGACACCAAGGGCCGGGCCCACGACCTGGTCGCGGATCTGGACCGGCGGCTCGCCGACGTGGCGCTGGACCGGCCGCTGGCCATCACCCTCAACGGCTGCCCGAACTCGTGCGCCCGCATCCAGGTCGCCGACATCGGGTTCAAGGGGCAGATCGTCACCGACGCGGACGGCAATCAGGTCGAGGGCTTCCAGGCCCACCTCGGCGGGCAACTCGGCGAGGACGCCGGCTATGGCCGCAAGCTGCGCGGTCACAAGGTCACCTCGGCTGAGCTGGGCGACTACATCGAGCGGCTGGTGCGGGCGTTCGCGGCCGGGCGGGAGCCCGAGGAGACGTTCCGGTCCTGGGTGGCGCGCAGCGAGGAGGACGCCCTGCGTTAAGGGCGGGCCGAGCCGGGTGGTCGGCGGGGTGCTCGTCGGTGCTCGTCGGTGCCTCCCGCTGGGGTTTCGACCAGCTGGGAGGGGCGCCCGGCGTGAGGATGTCCAGCCGACACGCCGTCACCGGGCCCCGCCGTTTCCGCGAGATCGCTACAGCCGCGCGACGATCCGCCGATGGGACGGGCACTAGAGCGCGCCTCGGCCGGCGCACCGCCCGGCCGCGAAGGAGATCCATGGACGCCAGACTGGTGCGACCGCCACGGCATGCGCACCCCGCTGATCTGCCGGCCCTCGCCGAACGCGACATGCTGACGGCTTATGCGGCGGCGATCGACGTGCCGCCGCTCGCGGCGCGGGTCGTGCCGCTGCAGGGTGGCCAGTCCGTGCAGATCGACGGCGTCTCCCCCGATGAGGACCTGTTCGTCGTTCCGGTCTCCCATCAGGGCGCTCTGCCGGACGATGCCGCCGCGCACCTGGCCCGGGACCTGTTCGCGCTGTCCCTGGCCACCGCCTCGCGACCGGACGCCCGCGCCGTCCTGCTGTTCGCCAGCGCGGAGGCCCGCGACTCGGCCGGCGCCTTGATGGGCGGCCTGGGCGGGTCTGTGCACCTCGAACTCGTCGACCTCGGCCAGGAGTGGACCGAACGCCTCGTCGAGGCGACGCGCCCACGGGGTCGCCACCGGGCCGCCACCACCCCAGCGGCTGCGTCGACCACCCCCAGCGCCGCGCCGACAACACCCGGGACCGCTTCGGTCGCCCCGGTCACTGCCGCCACCCCGGCGGCTCCGGCCGCCCCCGCGGTACCCACCCCCGCCGCGAACTAGGCCCCACCCGATACCCGGCGAGCAAGCGTTCGCCGACGTTCATCCGCCGGTCACCTTCAGTTTCGGTCGATCTCGCCGAAACGGAGCGTAATGGCCTGACGACCAGGCTGCCCCGACCGCGGACCTACCCCCGTCCAGGAGTACCCGAATGACAACCCTCTCGGCCCCGATCGAGGCCGACGCCGCCCAGCTGCGTCGCGTGCGTCGCGACATGCTGTCGGCCTACGCCGGCGCGATCGACTGCGCCGACCTGCACCCGGCCACGATTCGGCTCCCGGGGGGCGACGCGATCCAGGTCGACGGCGCGAGCGCCGACGAGTCGCTGATCGTCGAGGTGGTCACCCACGAGGACGCGACCGCCGAGGGGCTGCGGGCTCGGCTCGCGCAGGCGCTGCTCGGGCTGTCGCTGGTACGCCGGGCGCGTCCCGGCGCCACGCTGGTGCTGCTGGTGGCCAACGACGACGTCCGCCGGGCCGCAACCCGTTGGGTGCCGGCCTTGACCGGCGGGCATCCGGTGCGGCTGGCCACCCCGCAAGGCTGAACAGCCGCAACGCCAGGCCTGAGCCGGACCCCGCGCCGAGCGGCGCGATCGCGCCGGCACGTCGCCCTGCCGGACCATGCACACCCGCCGGACCAGGCACGCCCGCCGGACCAGGCACGCCTGCCGGACCAGGCACGCCTGCCGGACCAGGCACGCCTGCCGAACATACAAGAAGGCCGCCGGTGTGACCGGCGGCCTTCTGTCGGGTGGCTCAGTGGGTGCGAAGGGGGATCTGAGCGCGGTGCCCGGTGGGACGACTCACGCGTGAGTGGTCGTCCGGCTGGTGGGCCAGGTGCGGGCGTTACGCCCCGCCAGGCTGTTGATGATGCGGGTGGCATCGATGCCCTGGAGCTCGACGTGGCGCAGTTGACGCCGCGGGGTCCGGGTGGTCACGTGCGTCGTGGCGTTCGTGGTCATCTGGGATCCTCCGGCTAGGACTTGGGTCCGACGATCTGGTCGTCGCTCATCGACGGGCTCAACTTTACCTTCTCTTTGCACTTCAGAACAAGAGTTTTCTGACAACTTCCCAGGTCGGAGAACTGTTAAGGCCGCGCCCAGCCCGAAATGCGACTGGCCTGCGGCGTTTGCGGAGAAGTTTGCAAAGTTCTCGCCAAGAGGCGTGTCGCTACCGGGTGGTGGCGCCGGTGTCTGGGCGCTCACCCCGGCTTTTGCGCAAAACTTTGGAGGGTAGTTTGCCTGCAGCGCATACCCATCCAGGAGGCAACCGATGAGAGCTGGCCCCGGTCGGTCGCTCCCTGCCGCGTCGGCCCCCGCATCCGCCACCGCATCCCGCGCGTCGGCCGTCCCGTCGACCCCAGCGTCGACCATCGCGTCGGTCGTCGCGTCGATCGCAGCCGTCAGCCTCGCCCTCGCCCTCGGCGGCTGCGGGGGACCCCGGGCCGATCGGCGAGGTCGCCCCCGCGGCCGGCGACGAGGGCCTCGCGGCCCTGTTGCAGCAGGCGGCCGGACTGTCCGAGCCGTGCCGAACGGCGCTGGCCGCCTTCGGCGGCGGATTCGGTACGCCGTCCGCCTACGCCTCCCGGTCGTTCCACCGGACCACCGACTCGACACCGGGCGCCACCCCGGACCGCGATGCCGCACCCCCGGATGGCCCAGCCCAGGATGCTTCAGGCCTGGATGCCGCAGGCCTCGATGTCGTGGTGGCGGTGCGCAGCTACGACGGCGACGCCCCGCCCCTCCCCGACGCGGCGGCCGCCCTGCGCACCTGCCCGTCCTTCGAGATCAGCGCCGGGGGCCAGCGGCTCGCCGGCCGGTTGCGCACCCCCGCGTACGACCTCCCCGACGCCACCGCCCTCGGCCTGGACCTGACCAGCGGGCCCGAGCGGACCAGCCTGGACATCGTGCGGGCCCGCCGGGGTGCCAACCTCGTCACGGCCAGCGCCACCGGACCGGACCAGGCGGCCACTCAGGCGGCGCTGCTGCCCGTCGTGCGTGCGCAGGCCGACAAGGTCGCCGCCCTCACGAAATAGCCGCGGCCCCCCGGAGATCTCGACCCGCAGATCTCGACCCGCAGATCTCGACCCGCAGATCCGGACGTCAAGCCTCGACGATCACACCCCGACCGTGCGGCTGCGCCGTTCCAGCAGCACCACATCGCGCCACTGCCCCGTGGCCGGACCGTGCGTCATCAGGCCCATCCGTTCTCGTACGCCGACCTCGCGGAAGCCGACCCGCTGGTGCAGTCGCACGCTCACGGCGTTCTCGGGAAAGATCAGGGCCTCGATCGTCCAGATGCCCGCGCCCTCCGTCGAGGCGATCAGCGCCTGCAGCAGCGTCTCGCCGACCCCGCGACCGGCCACTGCCGGGTCGACGTACACGCTGTCCTCGACGACCCCCGAATACACCCCCCTGCTGAACGCCGGCGACACCACCGCCCAGCCGCGGCACACCCCGGTCCCGTCGACGGCGCCCCAGCGATGCCCCGGCAGCTTGTCGGCCGCGAAATCGGCCCAGTCCGGGGCGGTCTTGGTCAGCGTGGAGTGTCCCGTCGCGATGCCGGTCTGGAAGACCGAGCGGCCGCCGGCCGACCACAGGGCCTCGGTGAGCGGGACGATGCGCAGCGCGCTCGCGGCGGTCTTCTCGGTCATGGCCTCAGTGTGCCGCCCGAAAACCAGTTGCGAACCCCCCCGGGCGATACGGCACCGTGGGTACCGCCGAAACCGGCTCCCACCAGCGCGGACAGCGGCGGCCCCGACGGGTCGCCGGATCCGTCGCGCCCGGGTCCGGCTCGGCCGATCCGTCCGGAGCCACCGGGCCGGATCAAAGCACCGGATCTGGGAGGGAGGGGACTCATGAACCACGAACTACCGAGGATGCCGTGGCCGTTCGGCCAGGGCCGCGAGGTCGCACAGCAGCGCTACCGCAGCGCGGCCGAGATCAATCGGCAGGTGCGGCGCGCCGGCCAGGCGCAGCGCCGGGGGCGGGGCCGGGCGTGAGTCACCCGGCCACAGTCACCCGGCGATGCCGACCGGCACGCGGTCCAGGTCGACGGTCTCGACCCGAAGGCTCGCCAGGTCGACCGTGGTGACGCTGTCCTGCGGCAGCGTCTCCCAGCCGGCGACGTCCAGCCCGGCCGAGGCGACCACGAAGGTGCCGTCGACCAGGCGCCGGAATCGCATCGTGAAGTAGCGGTCGTCGTGGTGCGACGGCAGCAGCTCGGCCGGTACCGCATCGAAGTGCCAGGTCGGCACGGGGGCGGCGCTGCTGGAGTTGACCACCACCAGTTCGCGGGGGGTCAGGGTGACGGAGTTGAGGCTGGCGTGCGGGTACGCCGTGCGGATCCGGCGTACGGCGCCCGCCGCCGCCGCCCCGACCGGCAGCCCGGCCGCCACCCCCTCGCGGATCAGCGCGAAGTAGAGCTCGGAGTCGGTCGTGCCGCGCACGCCAGCAAGCGCCGCCGGGCCGACCATGGCCCGCAGCACCGGCGTCGGCGCGATGGACCCGTTGTGCGCGAACGCCATGCCGTCGGCCCGAAAGGGGTGGCTGTTGCTCTTCATCACCGCCATCGAGTCGGTGGCCATCCGCAGGTGGAAGATGCGGGACCGGGACAGCGGGCGGTCCATCATGGCCACCAGGCGCTCGTCGTCGTAGCCGGGGCGGACCGTGCGCTTGCGGCGTACGGCGGGCCCGGCCGGCCCGTCCTGCAGCCATGCGGTGCCCCAGCCGTCGTCGTGCAGACGCGCCATGAGGCGGTAGGTCTCGCACTGGTCGCTTCCGATGAGCTCCTCGACCGCGACGACCCGGGGCGCTGCGTAGGCGAGCAGGCGGCACATGCTGTTGGCTCCTTTGGGCTGCTGCTGACGGTCCGTCCACCTCCCCATCGGCAGGCAGAGCCCGGTCCGACACCCCCGAGGCGGGACCATCCCGAACCAGGTCGCCGGCCGGGACATTAGCATCGGCATGACGCCTGGCACGGAAAACCGCGCCCGGTGCATCCGACGCCGGGAGGACGCGTGGCCAACTCGAAACCCCTCAAGGGCAAGATCGTCGGCGCCGGGCCCGTGGACGGGGTCGTCCGGCGGGTCGGCAACGTCGTTCGTAGCGATGAGGTACGTCGTGCGGTCGGCGACGTGCTGCCGGCCGCCCGCCGTCTCGGCGAGGCCGTGGTCCGAGCGTGGCAACGCTGAATTCACCCCCGCCCGGTCGTCGTCCCCCGACCGGTGGTGAATTCCTGAGCCAGGGTAACGAGGTTGGGCTCATAGCGGAAGCACCCGCGCCGAAGTTGTTTCAGCCCTGTGTAATTCCCGTCACAGTGGGCGCCGCGGGGCACGACGAAGCCGGGCAGGTCCGCCGCGGCGACCCCGACCTGTGTCGCCCGACATGGCCCTGAACCGGCAGGACGTGCTCACCCAGGCCGTGGCGACGCTGGATCGCTACGGTTTCGCGGACCTGTCCATGCGCCGACTCGCCGCCTCCCTCGGCGTGCAGCCGGGGGCGCTGTATTGGCATTTCGCCAACAAGCAGACCCTTCTCCTGGCGGTGGCCGAGGTGATTCTCGAGCCGGTGCTGCGCTCCGATGCGAGCGCAGCCGACCGGTCCGACCCGGCCGGCGAGGGCCCGGCGCCGTCGGGGCAATCGACCGGCGAGGACCCGGCCGCCACGTGGCGGGCGGCCGTCGGGGGTTGGGCCCAGACGCTGCGCTCGGCACTGCTGGCGCACCGCGACGGGGCCGAGGTGGTCGCCTCGGTGCTCGCGCTGCGGCCGCGCAGCCTCGACCCCGCCTGCCCCTGCGTGGCTGCGCTGCGCGCGGCCGGAATGGGCGAGACCGAGGCCCGGGCCGCCGCGGCAGCGCTCGTGCATTACACGGTCGGTCATGCCGTCGATGCCCAGACGCACGCCCAGGCCGTCGCCCTCGGCGTGCGGGAGGTGCATCGCGACGGCGCCACCGACGACGAGGCGGCCGCCGCCCAACGCTTCGGGTTCGGGCTCGAGGTGTTCCTGGACGGGCTGGCGCGCCGGCTGCCATGAACCCACCGACGGGCAGCCGATGGGCGGCCGGCGTGCCGTCGATGGGCAGCTGCCGGCCGGCCATGAAGGGACAGCGGGCGAGGGGGGCCTGAGGTCCCCGCCTGCGGGGTACTCGGCGTCCCGCGAGTTACCGTGACATAAGAGGACCGTCGCGGAGGGCGTCACCATGGAACCGATCAGGCTCGTCGTGCCGCCCCGGCATGCCACCCACGGCGATCGCCGCCGGGCCGGCCACGAGGCGCCCAGGGCGACGGCGCGCGGGGATAGCCGGCCGGGTGGCCCGGCGCTACGGCGTACCCTCCCCGAACGCCGCCTCGCCGCGGTCGGCGCGTGGTGCCTGGTCGAGCACTTCGGCGACCCCGACACGGACCCGACGCTGCTGGATCCGCTCGCCTACCCCGAGGTGGGGCTGCTCTCGGTGACCTGGCCGATCGAGGGGCTCATCCGGCGCCGCGACAGCCTCGGCACCGATGTGCTGGTCAGCCACGGGCACGTCTGCCTGAGCACCGCCGGCCAGGGCCTCACGCTCGCGGAGTCCGGCGTCGACGATCCGCGCGGGGGGCGGCATGCGCGGCGGTTCCTGCACGGCGTACGGCTCGCCGCCGCCCTGCCCGCCGCGGTCCGCAGCCGGCCGCCGGAGGTTCAGGAGATCGACGCGCCGCCGGTCGTCAGCTCCCCCACGATGCGGGCGACGGTGCTGGTGGGGCACCTGGATGGCGAGCACGCCGGACTCGTCTCGCCGGCCCGCGTGCACACCCCGCTGGTGGCCGCGGACATCACCCTGACGACGGGGACGGAGCGGCTCCCGCTGGAGCACCGGTACGAGCACGGAGTGCTGCTCCTCGACGGCGAGGTCTCGGTGGACGGGACCCCACTGTCCGTCGGCGAACTCGCCTATCTGCCGGTCGGGCGGCGCCGGGTCGATCTCGCGACGCTGCCGGGGTGCCAGGTGCTGCTGCTGGGCGGTACGCCGTTCGAGGAGGAGTTCATCCTCTGGTGGAACCTCGTGGGTTCCTCCCACGAGGAGATCCTGGCCGCACGGCAGGCCTGGGAGCGCGGCGACCCCCGGTTCGGCACCCCGCCGGCCGGCGCGGACCGGGCGGCCGCACCCCCGATGCCGCCGGTGCGGCTGCGGCCCCGCCGCGGTTCGTTGCGTCGCCGCGGCTGAGATCCACCGCCGCCGCCGCGGCTGAGATCCACCGCAGCACCGGGACCGAACCAGGCGACAATGGGCGCATGACCGACGAGCTCCTCCCCCCACCCCCGATCACCCTGACGATCGCGGGGTCCGAGTCCACCGGCGGCGCGGGCGCCCAGGCGGACCTCAAGACCTTCCAGCAGCTGGGTACGTTCGGCATGGTGGCCCTCACCTGCATCGTCAGCTTCGACCCCAAGGCCGACTGGGGCCATCGGTTCGTCCCGATCGAGCCGCAGATCATCGCCGACCAGCTGGAGGCGCAGCTGGCCTGCTACGACGTACAGACCGTGAAGATCGGCATGCTCGGCACCCCGGCGACGATCGAGGCGGTCGCGGGCGTGCTGCGGTCGAAGTCCTGGCGGCACGTGGTGCTGGACCCGGTGCTGATCTGCAAGGGCCAGGAGCCCGGCGCCGCGCTCGACACGGACACCGCGCTGACCGAGCAAATCCTGCCGCTGGCGACGTTCGTCACGCCCAACCAGTTCGAGGCGATGACGCTGTCGGGGATGGCTGCGATCGAGACCGAGGAGCAGCTCGCCGAGGCGGCCCGGCGGATCCATGACCGGTGTGGCGCCGCGGTGCTGGCCAAGGGCGGGGTACGACTCGCCGGGCCCGACGCGGTCGACGTCTTCTACGACGGCAGCACGCTGGAGGTGCTGCGCCAGCCCAAGGTCGGCGAGCACGCCGTCAGCGGCGCGGGCTGCTCGCTCGCGGCGGCGGTGACCGCCGAGCTCGCCAAGGGCGCGAGCCCGCTGGAGGCGGCCCGGCGCGCCAAGGCGTTCGTCACTGCAGGCATTCGGGCCCGGGTGCACGGCGGGGCGCCGTTCGACGCCCTGTGGCAAGGCGCCTGAGGGGCTGGTCCGTAGGCACCGCCCTCAGCCGGCGTCCCGCGCCTGCGCGATGGACAGCGCGAGGCGAGTGGCGACGGCATCGGTGGGCTCCGCGTCATAGACGGCGAGCATGCCGATCGCCACCTCGGCCAGGGCGGCGAACGCGAGGGTCCGCTGGGTCTCGCTCACGAAGCTGGCCAGCATCACTTCGGCCGCCTCCAGGTCACCGCGTGCGCGGGCGGCCACGAAGGCTGCCGCCCGCTGCACACAGTCATTGAGCGCGGAGGGCATCAGGAGCCCTTGGCCGCCGTCAACCGCGCCGAGACATCGGTCCAGTTGATCAGGTCCCACAGCTTGGCGATGTAGTCCGGCTTCACGTTCTTGTACTGCAGGTAGTACGCGTGTTCCCAGGAGTCGAAGACCAGCACCGGCGTCGAGCCGATACCGACGTTGCCCTGGTGGTCGTAGACCTGGGTGATGATGAGCTGCTGCGCCAGCGGCTCCCACGCCAGCACGCCCCAGCCGGAGCCCTGCGTCGTCGCCGTGGCCGTGGTCAGCTGCTTCTTGAACTTGTCGAAGGAGCCGAAGTCCCGGTCGATGAGGGTGGCCAGCTCGCCCTCGGGCTTGTCACCACCGTCCGGGGACAGATTGGTCCAGAACATCGTGTGCAGCACGTGCCCCGACAGGTTGAAGGCCAGCGTCTTCTCCAGGCCCATCAGGCCACCGAGGGCATCCTTGTCCCGGGCGTCCGCGATCTGCTCGAGGGTGTCATTGGCCCCCTTGACATAGGCCGCATGGTGCTTGTCGTGGTGCAGCTCCAGGATCTGGCCGCTCATCGCGGGCTCCAGGGCGGCGTAGTCGTAGGGCAGGTCGGGAAGCGTGTACATGGCTCATCCTCCTCGCTTATTGCGAACTCCTCGCAATAGTGGCCACTGTAGTCCTGACCCCCTTTAGGTGTGGCGAAGAGCGGTGCCGGCACCGCCCTTCGCCACAGTTAAGCGTCTACGCCGGTTGACCTACGCGACGCCGTACGCCGCAGCCCGGCGGCAAGACCACGCTGGTGAGCCTGCTGCTGGGGCTGTACCGGCCGCAGCACGGACGCATCCTGGTCGGTGGCGTGGACCTGGCCGACCTGCCCCTGGCGCAGGTCCGCCGCGGGGTGGGCGTCGTCTTCCAGGACCCCTCGCTGTTCAGCGGGACGATCGCCGAGAACATCGCCTACGCCCGCCCGAACGCCGGCCGCGAGGAGGTCCGCGCGGCGGCCGAGCGGGCCAATGCCCACCCCTTCGTGGCGCGCTTCGCCGACGGCTACGACGCGCTGATCGGCGAGCGCGGGCTGAAGTTGTCGGGGGGCCAGAAGCAGCGGATCGCGGTGGCCCGGGCCATCCTCAAGGACGCGCCGGTGCTGGTGCTGGACGAGGCGACCAGTTCGCTGGACTCCAAGTCGGAGCGTCAGGTGCAGGCCGGGCTCGAGGCGTTGATGCGGGATCGGACGACGCTGATCATCGCCCACCGGCTCTCCACGATCAGCGCCGTCGACACGATCGTGACGCTGCGCGACGGCCGGGTCGATGAGATCGGCAGCCCGCAGGATCTGGCCGAGTCGGGCGGCATCTACGCCCAGCTGCTGGCGTTGCAGGAGTCCGGGACCCGGCGGGATCGGCGCCGGCTCGCGGCGTACGACATCACCGGCTGAGCGGCGTCCCCGTGTCGCGTCCCCCGATTAGGTGTGGCGAAGGGCGGTGCCGGCACCGCCTTTCGCCACAGTTAAGCGTCTGCGCCGGGCTCGGCGGACCTACGCGACGCCGTACGCCGCAGCCCCGGCGCGCAGACTCAGGCCCCGGGCGACCTGATCCAGGAAGGCGTCCGGCGCCAACCGCAGACCCACCACCGGAATGCGCAGGACGGCCCGCCGGGTGAGCGTCACCTCGTTCTGCCGCAGGGCGTCGGCCACCGGGTTGAGCGCCAGCGCGTGGTGCCCGCCGTCGATCTCGACGACCAGACCGACGTCGGCCCACTCCACGTCCAGATAGACCCGGCCCCCGCGCAGCGTCTTGACCTGCTGACGGGTCGGCTCCGGGAGACCCCGGCGTCGGCACCACCTGGCGAAGTCGAGCTCGCCGAGGGAGTGTGCGCCGTCGCAGACATCGCGCAGCACCGCGTCGAGGAAGGCGCGGCGCGGGCTGCGGCGTACCGTCCGCCACGCCGCCAGGAGGCGATCGGGTGCGACCAGGCGTTGCTGTACGGCGAGGCAGATGAGCAGGGCGGCCTGCCGGTCGGACCCGGCCCACTGCGCGGCGTGAAGGGTCGCCCATTCGGGCCGTACCCGGGGGATGCCGACCGGCACCGTGGCGGCCGGCGTGCGTCGCCGGGCGCGTACGCCGGGCAGCGGGTGGATGTGGTTGCCGAGCGGCACCGAGACGTCGATGCCGTCGAGTCCATAACCGGTCATCCCCGCCGCGACCAGCGCGGCAGCGCCGTCCAATACCGCGCCCGGCCCGCTCTCCCAGACCGCCTGCCACAAGATCCCCCGGCCCTGCACGGGTCCGCCGGACACCACGACCGTGTGGCGCCCGGCGAGGCGCCATCGGCCGGCCAGGACCTCGCGGCGGACGTCCTCCTTGGTCACGCCCAACGCGCGCAATTCGCGCCGGTGCACCACCCCGTCGGCCGCGGTGCCGGACTCGGCGATGGCCGCGGCGCGGGCCGCTCGCCGGTCCGCAGGGCTGCGTCGGCGCCGGGGTGCTGACGTGGGTGCCGGTGAGGGTGCCTGTGTCGGTGCCGGTGCCTGTGCCTGTGCCGGTGCTGACTCGATCACCGGACGAGGCTGGCATGTGTGGGTGCACTGGCTAGGGCGCTGTCGTGGGATTGGGGATGGCGGTGCCGGGCCGCTGGGGGTGTGGACGGCCCGCAGGTGCGTGCGAGCGAGGTGCGTGCGGGAGAGGTGCGCCGGGGTCCCTGCCCTTAACTGCGGCGAAGTGCGGTGCCGGCACCGCCTCTCGCCACAGTTAACGGGTGCCAGAGTGGCCGGGTGAGCCTGATGTCCGAACCCGACAGGCCTGCCGCTGCGCCGAGCGGCCCACCCGATGAGGGGGTGTGCCCGCTGCTGGAGTACGACCCCGACCCGAGCGACGTCGTCACGACCGCCCTGGCCGCGGCGAGCACCTCACCGCGCGCCGCGGTGGCCCCGCGAGCCGTGTTCGCCTTTCTCGGGGGGACCACCCAACGCTGGGCGCAGGAGCACGGGTTTGAGCGCGTCACCAGCGTCAAGCTGCTGAATCAGCGCTGCCCGGTCTTCGTCGGCCAGCACCCCGGCAAGCACCCCGACGGGCACCCCCGCAAGCAAACCGACGGACACCCCGGCGGGCAAACCGGCGAGTCCGGCGACACCGCGGTCACCCTCGTCGAGATGCCCCTGGGGGCACCGGCCGCGGCGATCGTCGCGGATGACCTGTTCCGGCTGGGCGTCTGCGTCGCGGTGGCCGTGGGCTCCTGCGGCGGGCTGGTCCACCTCGACGAGGGCGGTTTCGTCCTGCCGACCAGGGCGCTGCGGGACGAAGGGACGTCGTGGCATTACGCACCGCCGACGCGGTGGATCGCCACCGACCCCGACGTACGGGCCGCGATCGCCGCGGCCTGCGACGAAGCCGGGTACCCCGCGGTGGCCGCCCCGACCTGGACCACCGACGCCCTGTTCCGGGAGACCGCCGCCAAGGTGGCGACACGGCGCGCCGAAGGCTGCCTCGTCGTGGAGATGGAGTGCGCGGCCCTGGCCGCCGTCGCGCGGCATCGTGGGGCGCGGTTCGCCCAGCTCCTGTTCACCGCGGACACCCTGGCGGGCGGGACGCACGACGTCCGCGGCATGGGGCGCTCGGTGCACGCGATCGCCCTCGGCATCGCCCTCGACGCGGCCGTGGCGGCGCCCCTCGACGGCGAGTGCGCCAGGCAGCCCTCCGCGTAGCCTGTGCCGCATCACCCCACCCACCACCAGGAGGCTGAGATGCCGTTCGTCGCCGATCCGACCGGGCCCGCGATCCAGGATTTCTATCCCGACGAGGTCGCCCAGTGCTACGGCTGCGGCAAGGACAACGCGGCCGGGCACCAGCTCAAGACGTATTGGGATGGCGACGGCACGATCACCCGCTACACGCCACGCCCGGAGCACACAGCGATCCGGGGGTTCGTCTACGGCGGCCTGCTCGCCTCGCTGATCGATTGCGCCGGCACCGGCTCGGCCGCGGGCGCCGGTTATCGGGCCGTGGGTCGCGAGATCGGGGACCCCGACGACACGGCGCCTCCGCTGCGCTACGTGACGGCCAATCTGACCGTCGACTATCTGGCACCCACCCCGCTCGGCGTCGAGCTCGTCCTGCGCGGCACCATCGAGGAGGTCAAGGGCCGCAAGGTCGTGGTCGTCGAGGAGGTCTACGCCGGGGAGACTCTGGTCGCCCGCGGGCGGGTCGTCGCGGTGCAGATGCCCGCCTCGATGGAGACCGCCGGCTGACCGAGTTCGTGACCGTGCCGCCAGGCTGGGCGGACGAGCTTCGTACCGTGAACGGCGTATAACAACTGACCTAAAGTCGGTTCGACACCCTCGAAGGTCTAGGACCGACGTCCGACGGCGTCGCGCCCTTGCCCATCGAGCCTACGGTGGAGGCTCGGGCGCCCCGATCGCGTGAGCGGGGTCGCCATCGGGGACCAGGGTCAGGGGCAGACAATGGTGGAGCGGGTCAGACGCGGTCTGGCGGTTCTTTTCTTGGTTTCGGCGCTTATCGCGGCGGTCTTGGTCCCGGTGCGGGGCATCACGCCCGTGCCGGGTCTGCTGTTCCTGACCCTCTTCCTGGTGGCCGTCGCGGCCAAACCGGAGCCCGGCGCGCAGGACCGCCGCACCCAGGAGCGCACCTGGAACCGCGAGGGCGACCGCGCCGCCTGAGCCCGGGCGAGCCTGCCCCCTTACAACCCGACGCTGCCCTGCATGATGCCGCCGTCGACGACCAGCGTGGTGGCGGTCATGTACGACGCGGCGTCGCTGGCCACGAACACGACGGCGGCGGCGATCTCCTCCGGGGCGGCGACCCGGCCCATCGGGATGGCGGCGTTCAATGCCGCAGTCTTGGCCGGATCTGCCATGGTCGAGGCGTTGATCGGGGTGTCCACGGCGCCGGGCGCGACGCCGACCATCCGAATGCCATGGGCCCCCAGCTCGACCCCCGCCGTACGGGTCAGCATCCGCATCCCGCCCTTGGCCACGCAGTACGCCGTGTTGCCCGGCATCGGCCAGTCCTCGTGGACCGAGGACAGATTGACGATCACCCCGCCGCCGCCCTGCGCCACGAACTGCCGCGCGGCGGCCTGCGCCCCGAAGTAGGCCCCCTTCAGGTCGATGCCCAGCACCCGGTCGAAGTCGGCCTCGGTCGTCTCCAGCAGGGACTGCCGGGTCTCGATGCCGGCGTTGTTGACGAAGGCGTCCAACCGCCCGTACCGCTGGGCGGCGGTCGCCACCAGGTCGTTCAGCCGGTCCACGACCGAGATGTCGTCGTGTACGGCGATGGCGTGCCCACCGGCCGCCTCGATCTCGGCGACGATCTCGTCGTTGAGTTCGGGGTGGACGACGTAGTCGATGACGACATTGGCACCGGCCGCGCCGCACGCTCGGGCGATCGCGGCGCCGATGCCGGTGTTGCCGCCGGTCACCACGACGGTCTTGCCCTGCAGGGCGCCCTGCGGCCGGTTCTGGTCAGTCATCGATTCGCTCCTGAGTCGGTGTCGGGTTGTGGGCTGGTGGACTCGGGGGTGGGGGAAGCGTGGGTCGGGGACTCGGTGCCCGGGCGCGGCCCGGCGCCGCCGGCCGAGTCGCCGCCGGCCGAGTCACCGCCGGCCGAGTCACCGCCGGCCGAGTCGCCGCCGGACAGGGGATGGCACACCAGATAGGCGACCAGCGCGGTCCACCCCGTCTGGTGCGAGGCGCCCAGACCGACGCCGGAGTCGCCGTGGAAATACTCCGAGAACGTCGGGTGGTCCCACAACGGCCCGGCCCCGTGATCGCGCGGGGCGCTCGGCCGCCGCCCCGTACCGTCGGGCAGGAACAGCGCCACGAGCCGGCGGTGCAGCTCATCGGCCACCTCGTTCAGCGACGCCAGGCGCCCCGACCCGGTGGGAAGCTCGACGCGCAGGTCGGCGCCCGCCCCCCGGGCATACGTCCGCAGCGCGTCCACGATCAGCACGTTCAGCGGGAACCAGATCGGCCCGCGCCAGTTGCTGTTGCCGCCGAACAGGCCGGTGTCGGACTCCCCCGGCACATACCGGATGGACAGCTCCCGGCCGCCGACCGTCTCGGCGAAGCCCTCCCGGTACGCCGCGCTCAGCGACCGTACGCCGTACGGGCCGAGGAACTCGCTCTCGGCGAGCAGCCGCTCGATGATGCGGGCGTACCGGTCCGGTTCCACCAGCGCCAGCGTCTGCGTCGCGTCGGCCCCTTCTCCGGTCGTGATCAGCGCGCGCAGGAGTTCGGGGCGGTTCTCCTCCAGCCACTGCCGGCGCTGGGTGAAGTCGGGCAGCTCGGTCGCGACCCAACTCGGCGACAGCGCGACGGCGAGCAGCGGCACCATCCCGACGAGGGAGCGCACCCGCACCGGAACCACCTCCCCCGGCGTGCCGTCCGGGCCGGCCGGGCCGACCAGGGTGTCGTAGAAGAAGCCGTCCTCGTCGTGCCAGAGCCGCACCCCCGTCACGCCGCAGGACTCCATCGCCTCCGCGATCGACAGGAAGCGTTCCAGGCACATCGTCGCCACGTCGTCCCAGGCCTGGTCGTGCCGGGCCAATTCCTGGGCGATCCGCAGCAGCGACAGGGCGAAGAACGCCATCCAGCTGGTCGCGTCCGACTGCTCCAGCCGCCACCCGGCCGGCACGTCGCGGGACCGGTCGAACAGGGAGATGTTGTCCATCCCCAGGAAACCGCCCTCGAACAGGTCCGAGCCGTCGGCGTCCTTGCGGTTCACCCACCACGCGAAGTTGACCAGCAGTTTCGTGGCGATCCGGGTCAGGAACCCGTGGTCCCAGGCGCCGTCCAGCTGATAGACCAGCCATGCCGCCCAGGCATGCACGGGCGGGTTGACGTCGGAGAAGTTCCATTCGTACGCCGGGAGCTGCCCATTCGGGTGCTGGGCCCACTCCCGGCAGATCAGCAGCAGCTGGCTCTTGGCGAACGCCGGGTCGATCTGTGCGAGCGCCACCGTGTGGAAGGCGAGGTCCCAGGAGGCGAACCACGGGTATTCCCATTCGTCCGGCATGCTGATCACGTCCGCCAGCTCCAGGTGCCGCCAGGAGGTGTTGCGGCCCTGCGGCTCCCGGGCACGGCGCTGCGGCGGCGGCGCAGGCTGCGCCGGGTCGCCCGCCAGCCACTCCCGCACCGAATAGCGGTAGAGCTGTTTGCCCCACAACAGCCCCGCGAAGGCCCGCCGCGCCACGGCCCGCTCCGCCTGCGGGCGATCCGGCGGCAGCACCTTGGCGTAGAACGCGTCGGCCTCCCGTTCCCGATCGGCCAGCACCGCCTCGTACGACGCCCCGAACGGCGCCGCCGCGCCCGCGCCGGCCATCAACCGCAGCCGGACGATCCGCGTCTGGCCGGGCGCCACCTCGCCGAGGTCGTAGTGGAACGCGACCTTGGTGCCGACGCCGGTCGAGGCGAGCCCGCCCGGGTCGCCGTGCACGATCGCGCGGTCGATGCCGTTCTTCGGGGTCGAGGACATGGTGCGGCCCGCGGCCCGGGCGGCGTAGGCCGCCGCGTCGCCGTACAGCCCCGCGATGTCCGTCTCGTTGTCGCAGACCAGGACCTCGGGCAGGGCGGCGACGCCACCGGCATCGGCGGCCTCCGCAGCACACCGATAACGGCCCAGGAAGTCGTGGGTCGCCTCGACCACCCGGAAGCCGCGGGCCTGCGGCGGGGCCGAGCCGTACGGCGCGTCGGCGGCCGGGGCGCGGTCCAGGTCCACCAGCTGGGGGCAACGGGGGTCGCGGCCCCACGCCCAGGTGTTGCGGAACCACAGCTGCGGCACCAGGTGCAGCGGGGCGGGGTCGGGGCCGTGGTTGGTGACCTCGATGCGCATGCAGATGTCGTCCGGGGCGGCCTTGGCGTGGGTGACGACGACGTCGAAGAAACGGTCGTCGGCGAGCACGCCGGTGTCGGCGAGTTCGTATTCGGGCTGGCTGCGGTCCCGGGCGGCGTTGCCTCCGCGCAGCTCGTCGTACGGATAGGCCGCCTGGGGGTAGCGGTAGAGCCAGCGGGCGAAGGAGTGGGTGGGGGTGGCGTCGAGCGGCCACCAATACTCCTTGACGTCCTCACCATGGTTGCCCTGGGCGTTGGTGAGCCCGAAGGCGCGCTCCTTGAGGCGGTCGTCCCGACCGTTCCATAAAGCTACGGCGAGGTTGAGGAAGCCGTAGCGGTCGCACAGACCCGCCAAGCCGTCCTCACCCCAGCGGTAGGCCCGGGCGTGCGCGTGGTCGAACGGGAAGTCGTCCCAGGCGTCGCCATTGGCCGAATAGTCCTCCCGGACGGTGCCCCACTGGCGGCCGGAGACATAGGGGCCCCACAGCCGCCACGGGTCGTCGTCGCGCGGCGCCTCGGCCAGCCGCGCGTGCTCCGGCGTGTCGGGATGCGGGCGGGGCGGCTGGTGGCGCGAACTCACGCGCCCAGGGTGGCACGCGATCGTGCGAAACGCCCGGTGGCCCACCTGGGAGTCTCCTGGACGCAGGCGCCGGCGCCGGTGGTGGTGGTGGTGATGGTGCCACCGGCCCGGGGGGTCAGGGGCCGCCGGGCAGGCCGCACGCCCGGCGCAGGTCCCTCTCGATGACCTCGCGACGAGCCCGGGTCCACAGCGCGATCGGCGGGAACGTCACCGTCTCGCCGTCGACCGTCGTCACCCGCAGGGACGGCGCATAGCCGCGCCACTCTCGCCATCCCGATCCGGGGTCCAGCCGCAGGGCGGTGACCCGCTCGCAGGCCACGCCGTGCGTGACCGAGCCGCGCTCGTAACTCAGTTGTTCACCAGCAACGACGTACCTCGTGCCGCGCGCCCGCCGATGGGCGATGAGCAGCGGAACCAGCAGGAAGGCCACAATCCAGACCAGGGCGAAGACGACGGCGGTGGTCAGCCCGTCCCGCGTGCTCGGCCAGATGAGCCCGGTGAGCCAGTCCGCGACGGCGAACCCCGCCATCGAGACCACGAACATGACCGGCACCGCGAGCCACCACAGGGCGGGCGGCCAATCCCTCGCCCTGACCTCGTAACGCTCCACAACGACCCCCGTCGACCGATCCATACCCCATTGTCCCCCAGTTGCCACTTGTGCCTCCCATGACGCACGGGTTGCGCGAACGTACCCCCTGAGGTGCTGGGCCCCAGCCGAACTGGTTAGCGTGAGGCCCATGCTGAATGTCGCCGCGTACGCCGCGCCCGCCGCGGGCGCCCCCCTGGAGAAGACCACCATCACCCGCCGAGACGTGGGCGAGACCGACGTGGCGATCGAGATCACCTACGCCGGGATCTGCCACTCCGACATCCACACGGTGCGCGACGAGTGGGGCCAGATGACCTACCCGCTGGCGCCCGGCCACGAGATCGTCGGCACGGTCACGCAGGTGGGCTCGGCCGTCAGCACCCACAAGGTCGGCGACATCGTGGGTGTCGGCTGCATGGTCGACTCGTGCCGCCGCTGCCAGGCGTGCGAGGACGGGCTGGAGAACTACTGCCTGGACGGCAACATCGGCACGTACGGCGCCATGGGCTACGACGGTGAGATGACCCAGGGCGGCTACTCGACGCACATCGTCGTCGAGGAGCGCTTCGTGGTGCGGATCCCGCAGGCCCTGCAGGGCGACAAGCTCGCGGCCACGACCCCGCTGCTGTGCGCCGGGATCACGCTCTACTCCCCGCTGCGGCACTGGGGCGTCGGCCCCGGCACGAAGGTCGGCATCATCGGGATGGGCGGGCTGGGCCACGTCGGGGTGAAGATCGCCGCCGCGATGGGCGCCGAGGTCACCGTCCTGTCGCACAGCCTGGCCAAGAAGGACGACGGGCTGCGGTTCGGCGCGACCCGCTACGTGGCGACCAGCGACGAGGCGGCGATGAGCGAGCTGCGCGGCAGCCTCGACCTGATCATCAACACCGTCTCGGTGAACCTGCCGCTGGACGACTACCTGGCGCTGCTGCGCTACGACGGCACGCTGGTCGAGCTGGGCGCCCCGACGAATCCCCTTGAGGTGGCGGGCTTCTCGCTGATCGTCGCGCGCAAGGCGCTGGCCGGGTCGTGCATCGGCGGGATGCCGGAGACCCAGGAGATGCTGGACTTCTGCGCCGAGCACGGCATCACCGCCGAGATCGAGCAGATCAGCGCCGAGGACATCAACGCGGCGTACGACCGCGTGGTCGCCTCCGACGTCCGCTACCGGTTCGTGATCGACGCCAAGACCTTCTGACGGGTACGGCACGTCAGGGTACGACCGTTCGTCACCTGCACCTTTAGCACCATGGTGCCAAAAGGGCAGGTCACGAACGGTCACCCGGGCGCCTTGTGAGCCGGGTCACGCGCAATCCCGGTGCACGACCCCACACGGTCGCCGATACTTTAGGGAAAGTATCGCCTGCCACGGCGTACGTCGTGGTCGGACTCCACCCTCGCCGAGGAGGTCGCCGTGCGCCGTGGACACCCGCTTCGCCTGAACCGTTCCGACGCGGGCAAATTCGTCAGCGCCGCGGACGCCGTACGGCTCATCAACGACGGCGACACCGTCGCGACGAGCGGGTTCGTCGCGATCGGGTTCGCGGAGAACGTGGCGGTCGCGCTCGAGCAGCGGTTCCTGCAGACCGGTACGCCGCGCGGGCTGACGCTGATGTACGCCGCGGGCCAGGGCGACGGCAAGGAGCGCGGGCTCAACCACCTCGGCCACGAGGGCCTGGTCAGCCGCATCGTGGGCGGCCATTGGGGGCTGGTCCCCAAGCTGCAGCGGCTGGCCACCGAGAACCTCGTGGAGGCCTGGAACCTGCCCCAGGGCGTCGTCTGCCACCTGTTCCGCGACATCGCGGCGGGCAAGCCCGGCACCCTGACCCGCGTCGGGCTGGGCACCTTCGTCGACCCGCGGTTCGGCGGCGGCAAGCTCAACGAGCGCACCACGACGGAACTGGTGCGGCTCATGGAGATCGACGGCGAGGAATACCTGCTCTACAAGGCCCTCCCCATCGACGTCGCGATCGTCCGCGCCACCACCGCGGACCTCGACGGCAACCTCACGATGGAGAAGGAGGCCCTCACGCTGGAGGCCCAGGCCATCGCGATGGCCGCGCGCAACTCGGGCGGCCTCGTGATCGCCCAGGTCGAGCGGGTGGCCGACCGTGGGGCGCTGAACGCCCGGCAGGTGAAGATCCCCGGCGTGCTGGTGGACTGTGTCGTGGTGGCCGAGAAGGCCGAATACCACCAGCAGACCTTCGTCGAGCCCTACAGCCCCGCGTTCGCCCAGGAGTTGCGGGTGCCGGCGTCCTCGCTGCCGATCATGCCGCTGACCCCGCGCAAGGTCATCGCCCGCCGGGCCGCGCTGGAGCTGGCCGCGAACAACGTCGTCAACCTCGGCATCGGCGTGCCGGAGGGGGTGGCCAGCGTCGCCGCCGAGGAGCGCATCATCGACCTGCTCACCCTCACCGCCGAGCCCGGCGTCATCGGGGGCATCCCCGCCGGCGGCCTCAACTTCGGCGCCGGCACCAACTGCCAGGCGATCCTGGACCAGCCCAACCAGTTCGACTTCTACGACGGCGGCGGCCTGGACATCGCGGTGCTCGGCCTGGCCCAGTGCGACCGGCAGGGCAATGTCAACGTGTCCCGGTTCGGCAGCCGGCTCGCCGGGGCCGGCGGCTTCATCAACATCAGCCAGAACGCCCGCACTGTCGTCTTCGCCGGCACCTTCCGGGCCGGTGCGGGCCGGTCCCGGGTGGCCGACGGAGCGCTGCACATCGAGTCCGACGGGCCGGGCGTCAAGTTCGTGACCGAGGTGGAGCACCGCACCTTCAGCGGTCCGGTGGCGGCCCGGGGCGGTCAGCGGGTGCTCTATGTCACCGAGCGCTGCGTCTTCCAGCTCACCCCGCAGGGGCTGCGGCTCATCGAGATCGCCCCCGGCGTCGACCTGGAGCGGGACATCCTCGCGCAGATGGACTTCCGGCCGATCATCGAGCGCGCACCGGCGCTCATGGACGCCCGGATCTTCGCCCCGGAACACCTGGACCTGCGCTCGGACCTGCTCGACGTACCGGTCACCGACCGCCTCTTCCTCGACCCCGAGCGGCACCGGTTCTTCGTCGACTTTGAGGGGCTGCAGATCCGCACCCCGGCCGACGTCGAACGGGTCCGCAGCGCCGTCACCGACCTGCTGGCCCCGCTCGGCTACCGGGTGTCCACCGTCGTGAACTACGACAAGTTCTCCATCGTGCCCGAACTGATGGACGACTACGTCCAGATGGTGACGGACCTGATGGACCACTACTACGCCGACGCGACGCGCTACACGACCAACGCCTTCCTGCGCGCCAAGCTCGGCAGCTCTGCCGTCGAGGGGCCGTGTCCGGCGTCGGCGTTCGAGCTCGGCGCCTGACGACGTACGTCGTCCGCTCCCGCACGACCAGAATCACCCGCCGCAACCACGGTTTTCGCCGCCGTGGGCGCCTAGATTGACGTGCGACACAGCCCGACCGACGACGTTCGAGGTGGATTCATGGCGAAGCAGCGCAAGGTCATCATCACGTGTGCCCTGACGGGCTCGATCCACACGCCGTCGATGTCGCCGTACCTTCCGGCGAACGCCGACGCCATCGCCCAGGCCGGGCTGGAGGCCGCGGAGGCGGGCGCCGCGATCCTGCACCTGCACGCGCGCACCGAGGACGAGGGGCGGCCCACCCAGGACCCGGACGCGTTCCGGCCGTTCATGGAGAAGCTCAACGCCAACACCGACGCGGTGCTCAACATCACCACCGGCGGCTCCCCGGCGATGACGGTCGAGGACCGGATGCGGCCGTGCATGGAGTTCGCGCCGGAGGTGGCCTCGCTCAACCTCGGCTCGATGAACTTCGGGATGTTCCCGATGCTGGCGCGCTACAGCGAGTTCAAGCACGCGTGGGAGCCGGAGTACCTGGAGAACTCCAAGGACCTCGTCTTCAAGAACACGTTCAAGGACATCGAGACGATCCTGACCCGCGGCACGGCCAACGGCACCAAGTTCGAGTTCGAGTGCTACGACATCAGCCACCTCTACACGCTCAAGCACTTCGTCGACCGCGGCCTGGCGCAAGCGCCGCTGCTGATCCAGTCGGTCTTCGGCATCCTCGGCGGCATCGGCACCCACCCCGAGGACCTGATGCACATGAAGCGCACCGCCGACCGGCTGTTCGGCGACAGCTACCAGTGGTCGATCCTGGGCGCCGGCCGCCGCCAGGTGCCGCTGGCCACGATGGGCGCGACCATGGGCGCGCACGTGCGCTGCGGTCTGGAGGACAGCCTGTTCACCACGGACGGTTCGCTCGCGGAGTCGTCGGCGGTGCAGGTCGCCAAGTTGCGTCGGATCGTCGAGGAGCTCGGCCTGGAGATCGCGACGCCGGACGAGGCCCGCGAGATCCTGGCGCTGAAGGGCCGGGACAAGGTCAACATCTGAGCACCCCGCACCCCCTCGCCGATTCAGCGGGGGGTGCCGGCACTGTGGCGGGCGAGCCTTCCCCGGGCTCGCCCGCCGCGTGTCATCCTGCACGAGTGAGCTTGCGCGCGGTGCTCTTCGACATGGACGGGACGTTGCTCGACCACGCCTCCGCCGCCGCGGCCGCCGGCGAGGCCTTCGTCCGGCGGGTCCGCCCGGACCTGCCGGTCGCCGCGGCCATGGAGCTGTGGTCGGACGCCGACCACGACGGCTACCAGCAGTTCCTCGCCGGGGAGCTGACCTTCCAGGAACGTCGGCGGTACGGCGTGCGCGGGTTGATCCCCGAGCTGCGCAACGCCCCCGACGCCGACGTGGACGCGGCCTTCGAGACCTATCTCAGCGACTACCGGGGACGCTGGCGCGCCTACCCCGACGCCCGCCCCGCCGTCGCCGCGATGCTCGACATGGGGATGCGGGTCGCGGTGCTCTCGAACGCCTCCCAGCTCCAGGCGGAGGAGAAGGCCGACGTCATCGGCCTGTGGCCGGAGCTGACGCCGATCATCAGCTCCGAGTCGGTGGGCGCGGCCAAGCCGGACCCGCGGATCTTCGCGGTGGCGTGCGACGCCCTGGACTGCCCGGCCGAGGAGACGCTCATGGTCGGGGACGACCTGATGGGCGACGTGCTGGGGGCCGTGCGTGCCGGGCTGCGGGCCACCTGGCTGAACCGCGACGACCCGCGCACCGTGGAGGACGCGCTGGGGCTGTCGACGTCCCCGGCCCCGACGATCCACTCCCTCGCCGAACTGCACACCGTCCTCGGCTGAGCCGGCGCTCAGCCGCCGCCGGTCGGCAGGCGGACCTCGACCCGGGCGCCACCCAGGGGGCTGCGCCCGGCGCTGATCCGGCCGCCGTGCCGCTGCACGATGCGTCGACAGATCGCCAGGCCGAGCCCGGTGCCGGGGAACCGGCGCACGTGATCGGGGGCGCGATAGAACTCCTCGAAGATCGCCGCCTCCTGACCCGCCGGGATGCCGATGCCGGCGTCGTCCACCCGCAGAATCACCCAGCCGGGCTCGGCGACCGACGTGATCTCGACGACGGGCAGCCGCCCCGCCTCGACGTACTTCAACGCGTTCCCGACCAGATTGTCGAGCACCTGGCGCAGCTGCGCCCGGTCGGCCAGCACCTCGTGCGGGGCGGCCACCCGGACCGTGGGCACGGGGTCGAGCGAGGCGGTGCGGGCGGCGACGACCTCGGCGGCGAGAGCGTCGAGGTCCACCGGGGCGGTGCGCACCGAGGCGTCCCGCGCCACGGCGTAGGCCATCAGGTCGGTGAGGAAGGCGTCCATCTGCGCCACCGCGGTCACGATGTGCTCCAGCGGTTCCCGCGCCGCGTCGGGGGCCACCTCGGCCACGTCGCCGGCGAGCAGCTGCGTCCACACCTCGATGGCCGTCAGCGGCTGACGCAGGTCGTGGGCGGCGACGCGGGCGAACGTGCGCAGTTCGTCGACCTGTCGGCGTTCCTCGGTGACGTCGTGCAGGGCGACGACGGTGGCCCGGCCCGAGCCGCCCGCGACGCGACTCGCCTGGACCACCAGCGTGCCGCCGGTCCGGTCCGCGGGAGCCTGATCCGCGGCGGCCTGGTCAGCGGGAGCCTGGTCAGCGGCGGCCTGGTCGGGGTCGGCCAGGTCGGCTTCGGCCAGGTCGACCGGCCCCGACTGCAGGGCCAGCTCCACCGCCTCGGCCAGGCGCGGACTCCGCAGCGCCAACGACTCCCCGACCGACACGCCGCTCAACCGCGCGGCCGCCTGGTTGCGGATCGTCACCGTCCCCTGCTCGTCCAGCACCAGTACGCCGTCGTTCATGGCCCGGATCACGGCTGTCAGCAGGTCGGCCTGGCGCGACGCCCGGTCGGCCTCCTCGCTCGCGGCCGACCGTTCCCGCCGCAGCTGGGTCAGCAACTGGCTGCGGCCCTCCCGATCGGCCGCCGTGGCCATCGCCACGATGAGTAGGAGCAGCAGCACCATGTGCACGTTGTTCGTGGCGGCCTCCGGCGTACCGCCCCCGAACGGCGTACGGCGGGAGGCGGTCAGCGCGGTCACGGTCGAGCCGACGACGACCAGATACCAATAGGTCCCCGGCAGCGAGAAGACCGCCGCCGAGCCGAGGATGACCACGATGACGGCGTACGCCCCGAGCTGCTCCCCCGGCGTGTCGGGGGAGGCGACCATGACCGCCACGGTGGCCGCCGTCACGACCGCCACCACCGCCCTGCCCGGGCCGCGCTTGGCGGCCGCGGCCCGCCAGGTGAGCAGCGCCCCCGCCATCGCGCCGAACAGCAGGCTCACCGCGTTGCGGATGAACCAGAACAGCACGGTCGGCCCGTCCGACTCCCCCACCAGGAGCGTCACCAGCGGCAGCGTGAGCCAGCCCGCGGCATTGCCGAGCAGGCACGCCACCGCGAGCCGGCGCAGGTCCTGGCCCGAGCGGAGGTAGCCGGTCCCCGGCGTGCGCCAGCGCAGATAGAGCGCCACGGCCACCAGGTCGGTGGCCACATTGCACGCCCCGGTCAGCGGGACCAGATCGAGCCGCATCCCGGTGCGGGCGTTGACCAGGCCAGTCAGCAGGTACATCGCGAGCACGACCGCCCAGGTCGCGGGGCGCCGCCACCAGCCGGGCCTGCTCACGTAGGGCAGCAGCCACGCGAAGCCCACGCCCACGGACGGCCACGTCGCGCCGATGTGGGCGTCGAAGACCAGCACCGCTCGGCCGATTTCCAGGGCGAATACATAAGCGAGGACGAATATCGGCGTCGCGACGCGAGGGGTGATGACCGGGTCGAGCAGGTCGGCCAGATCGGGCCAGCGAGCCCTGCCGAACCCGCCCGCAGGGGCGGCGCGCACCGATCACCTCCCAGCTGCATGCGTGCTCCCCGAGAGCGCCCATGCTAGTCCGTTATGACATGGTCGTGAGTCACTCGACCTGCCCGCTCCCCGTCGCGCTCGGGGCCCGTATGCGTGCCCGCGTCCGTGCCCGCGTCCGTCCCGGCGTGTCCCGACCGAACGACCATTCGGCGCGGCATCGCGCTCCCACAGCCGCCGCACAGCGCGCGCGCAGGCCGCCCGGCGCCACGCCGGCGCCGCCTGCTGGCGCGATACACACCCTGTCCTCAATCGTGACGCTGATCACACTACGGATCGGCGGTCCGCTACCGCGGCACGCCCCACCCCGAATGAGGTGTCTTTGTGACCGAGCATCCCGATCGCCCCGGCGGATCCCGGACCAGGGAATCCACGGAATATGAGCGGGTCCAGGCGACCCCTCAGTTCGCGGAGCTGCGCAACCGCTTCCGCAAATTCGTGTTCCCGTGGACCATCTTCTTCCTGGTCTGGTATTTCCTCTACGTGCTGCTCGCGGCCTTCGCCCCCGGATTCATGTCGATCAAGCTGTTCGGCAACATCAACCTGGGCTTCCTCCTGGGCGGGCTGCAGTTCGTCTCGACCTTCGGCATCACGATGCTCTATGTCCGCTGGGCCAGCCGTGAATTCGACCCCCGCGCGGACGTCATCCGCGATGAGATGGAAAGGGCAGGCGTATGAGCAGGCTCGTCCCGGCCGCCGAAACCGTCGGCAACCCGGCCCTGAACATCGGCATCTTCGCCCTGTTCGTCGTCATCACGCTGACCGTCGTCATCAAGGTTGCTGCCGGCAAGAAGTCGGCCGCGCAGTATTACACCGGTGGCGCCGCCTTCTCCGGGCGGCAGAACGGCATCGCGATCGCCGGTGACTACCTCTCGGCGGCGTCCTTCCTCGGCATCGCCGGGGCCATCGCGCTGCAGGGATACGACGGCTTCCTCTATTCGATCGGGTTCCTCGTCGCCTGGCTGGTGGCGCTGCTGCTGACCGCGGAGCTCATGCGGAACACCGGCCGCTACACGATGGCCGACGTGCTCTCCTTCCGGCTGCGCCAGCGGCCGGTCCGCATCGCGGCCGCGACCTCGACCCTGGCCGTCTCCTTCTTCTACCTGCTGGCCCAGATGGCCGGCGCCGGCGGGCTCGTGTCGCTGCTGCTCGGCGTGACCTCGCAGACGGCGCAATACCTCGTCATCGCCGTGGTCGGCGCGGTCATGATCGGCTACGTCATGATCGGCGGGATGAAGGGCACCACCTGGGTGCAGATCATCAAGGCGGTCCTGCTCATCACCGCCACCGCGATCATCACCGTGTGGGTGCTCGGCAAATACGGGTTCAACCTGTCGTCCCTGTTCCAGGCCGCCGTCGACACGACCGGCAAGGGCGGGGAGAAGCTGCTCGACCCGGGCCTGAAATACGGCATCAACACCACCACCAAGATCGACTTCATCTCCCTGTCGATGGCGCTGGTCCTCGGCACGGCGGGGCTGCCGCACGTGCTGATCCGCTTCTACACCGTGCCCACCGCCAAGCAGGCCCGCAAGTCGGTGGAATGGGCCATCTGGCTCATCGGCGGCTTCTACCTGCTCACCCTGGTCGTCGGCTTCGGTGCTGCCGCCATGGTGGGGCCGGCCCGGATCAAGGCCGCCGCGGGCGGGGCGAACTCGGCCGCGCCGCTGCTCGCCTACGAGCTCGGCGGATCGGCCTTCCTCGGCATCGTGTCCGGGATCGCGTTCGCGACGATCCTCGCGGTGGTGGCCGGGCTGACGATCACCTCCAGCGCCACGTTCGCGCACGACCTCTACAAGGAGGTCTTCAAGCGCGGCAACGTGACCCCGGAGCAGGAGGTCCGGGTCGCCCGCCTTGCGGCGCTCGGCATCGGTGTCGTGGCCATCTTCGGCGGCATCCTCGCCTACGGCCAGAACATCGCCTTCCTGGTGGCCCTGGCCTTCGCGGTCGCCGCGAGCGCGAACCTGCCGACCATCCTCTACTCGCTGTTCTGGCGCGGGTTCACGACCCGCGGCGCGTGCTGGAGCATCTACGGCGGCCTGATCAGCTCGCTGGGGCTGATCGTCTTCAGCCCCGTCATGTCGGGCAAGGTCGACGCGGCGGGCAAGTCGCTGTCGATGATCACCAACCCCAACATCGACTTCCACTGGTTCCCGCTGGAGAACCCGGGCATCATCTCGATCCCGCTGGCCTTCTTCCTCGGCTGGCTGGGCAGCGTCACGAGCAAGGACGAGGTCGATGACGCCAAGTGGGCGGAGATGGAGGTCCGGTCGCTGACCGGCGCCGGCGCCAACGTCGAGGTCGTCAACCACTGACCGAAGCGGTCGCGCCGACCGGCGTACCGCCGGAACCCCGCGACACGGACAGGACCCGTCACCATGGTGGCGGGTCCTGTCCGCACTCCCGATAGACGACCCGATCAGACGACCCGATGAGGAGGAGCCATGCCAGGCGGCGACGTGGAGCTGGCCGAGGTCCGCGCCTTTCTCGCGGGGGTCGCTCCGTTCGACGGACTACCCGGCGCCCTGCTGGACTCGTTGCCGCGGAAGATGACCATGCAGTACTTCCGGCGCGGCACGGCGATCATGGCGGTCGGGCGGAACAACGACGACCTGTACGTCGTGCGCTCCGGGGCGGTCGACGTGCTCAACCAGCAGGGACGTCTGGTGGACCGCGGTGGGATCGGCACCTGCTTCGGTTCCACCACCCTCGTGCGCGGCAACCCGTCGCGTTTCGACGTCACCGCGATCGAGGACGTCCTGGCCCTGGTCCTGCCCGGCGCGACCTTCCACGCGATCGCCGCCGCCGACCCGGGCTTCGCCCGCTTCTTCGACTCCCAGCGCGCCTCGCGGATGAGCGAGGCAGCCGCCACGATCTCCGCCGTCGAGACGGTTGCCGGCGTCTTCAAGTCCCGGGCCCGAGACCTCCTTCGGCTCCCGGCCAGCGTGGTCTCCATCGAGGCCACCATCCAGGAGACCGCACAGCGGATGACCGCGGATCGGCGCTCCTCGGCCCTGGTGATGCAGGGCCGCACCCTCGCCGGCATCGTCACGGACCGCGACCTGCGCAGCCGCGTCGTGGCCGAGGGGCTGTCGGTCACCGACCCCGTGCCCACGATCATGACGCCGAGCCCGGTCACCGTCGATGCGGACGCCGTGGTCTTCGAGGTGATCCTGGAGATGGTCACCCGCAACATCAACCACCTGCCGATCATCGAGGACGGCACGCCGATCGGCGTCCTGACGACCGACGACTTCGTGCGGGCGGAACGGGACAACCCGCTCTTCCTCACCGCCGAGATCGCTGCGCAGCGCGACGTCGCGGGCATCGCCGCGGTGGCCCGTCGGCTGCCCGGACTGGTCGAGACGCTGGTGCGGCAGGACGCCTCCGCCGACGACATCGGTCGCGTGGTCACGGCGGTGGGCGATGCCGTCGACCGCCGGCTCATCCTGCTGGCCGAGGCCGAACTCGGCCCGCCGCCGGTGCCCTACTGCTGGGTCGTGATGGGCTCGCGGGCCCGCCTGGAGCAGGCGCTGGGCGCGGACCAGGACAACGCCATCGTGATCGACGACGCCTACGACGAGGCCGCCCACGGGGAGTACTTCCGGGCGCTTGCCACCTTCGTCTGCGACGCGCTCGTCGAGAGCGGCTACCCGAGCTGCCCCGGCCGGATCATGGCGAGCAACGACCGGCTCCGGGCGCCCACCCGGGTGTGGCGCCAGCAGTTCGATGAGTGGATGACCCGGCCGGTGTCGGACGCCATCATGCGCGCCGGAATCTTCTTCGACATGCGGCCGGTGCACGGGGCCGTCGACCTGTACGCCGCGCTGAGCGACCACGTCGCGGCGGTGGCCCCGCAGTCGCGGCTCTTCCTGGGGCACCTGTCCCGCAGCGCGGTGGCCATCGAACCGCCGATCGGCTTCTTCCGCGGCCTCGTCGTCGCCAAGGCCGGCGAACACCGCGACACCTTCGACATCAAGGGCGGCGGAGTGCGGGCCGTCGTCGAGGTGGCCCGGGTCATCGCCCTGTCCCACGGCATCCGTGCCGTCAACACCCGCGAGCGCCTCCAGGAGGCCATCGACGCCGGCGCCATGGACCGGTCCCGCGGGGAGGACCTGCGGGAGGCGTTCGAGTTCATCTCCTATGTGCGGCTGCGGCATCAGGCCAAGCAGGTCCGCTCTGGCCAGGTCCCCAACAACCACGTGCGGCCCGACGATCTGACCGACTTCGACCAGCGGCATCTGCGCGAGGCCTTCGCGATCGTCAGCAAGGCCCAACGCACCCTGTCGCACGTGCACTCCGTCTCGTTCATGCGATGACCGACCCACCCGTCGACCGCCTCGTCCCCCGGCTGGCCCCCCGGCTGGTCCCCCGCCCGGTCCCGACCCGCGGGGGGAGCCGGTGAGCTCGTTCGCCGAGCGGCACCGCGATCGGCTGCGGGACCGGGCGCGCGAACGGGCCCGGGCGCGGGCCCCCGAGGGCCCGCTGCGGGCCTACCTCTCGGTCCCGCCGCCGCCGCGGACGACGCCGTTGGCGCAGGCGCCCCTGCTGGCGGTGGACTTCGAGACCACGGGCCTGGACGCGCGCACCGCGCAGATCGTCAGCGTCGGCCTGGTCCCCATCGACGGCCGAACCATCGGGCTGGCCGGCGCGCGCCGGCTGATCGTCCGGCCGGAGGGCGAGGTGGGGCAGAGTGCCGTCGTGCACGGCCTGACCGACGACATCGTCGAGGCGGGGGTGCCGTTGGCGGAGGCGGTCGAGGTCTTGCTCGCGGAGCTCGCCGGGCGGCTCATGGTGGCGCACCACAGCGTGATCGAGATCGACTTCCTGGCGGCGGCGTGTCGCCGGCTCTACGGCCAGGCGCCGGCCCTGCGCAGCATCGACACCCTGGTGTTGCAGCACCGGGTGTTCCGGGCCAGTGGTCCGCCCGGCTCCGAGCCGCCCGCGGGGAGTCTGCGGCTGTGGGCGGCTCGGGAGCGTTACGGGCTGCCGACGTACCAGGCGCACGACGCCCTCGTCGACGCGCTCGCCTGCGCCGAGCTCTACCTGGCCCAGAGCGCCGAGCTCGGCGCCGGACGGGACCTGGAGGTGCGGCAGGTCATGTCGCGCTACGGCTGAGGCCGGCGGGGCGCGCTCGGAGCGGGGTCAGCGCTGCGGTGGGTCCGGGTCGATCTCCCGGACCGTGCCCGCGTCGACCTCCCAGCGGCGGGTCAGCCGCACCGTCTCCAGCATCCGCCGATCGTGGGTGACCAGGAGCACCGTGCCGGCGAAGGAGTCCACGGCCTGCTCCAGCTGTTCGATGGCGGGCAGGTCGAGGTGGTTGGTCGGCTCGTCGAGCACCAGCAGGTTCACGCCCCGAGCCTGCAGCAGCGCCAGGCTGGCGCGGGTCCGCTCCCCCGGGGAGAGGGATCGCGCGGATCGGGCCACCTGGTCGGCGCCGAGGCCGAACTTGGCCAGCAGCGTGCGCACCTGCGCGGTCGGCCAGTCCGGGACCTCGGCCGCGAACGCCCGCCCCAGCTCCAGATCCGACTCGAACGCGGCGCGGGCCTGGTCGACCTCCCCGACGACGACCCCGGAGCCGAGCGTGCACGACCCCTCCGCCGGCGTGATCCGGCCCAGCAGCGCGGCCAGCAGGGTGCTCTTGCCGGCCCCGTTTGGACCGGTGATGGCCACCCGGTCGCGCAGGTCGAGGTGCAGGTCCACCGGCCCGAGGGTGAAGGCGCCACGACGTACGACGGCGGCTCGGGCCACCGCCACGACGTCCCCGGAGCGGCCGGCGTCGGCGATGTGCATCTGCAGCCGCCACTCCTTGCGCGGTTCGTCGACGACCTCCAGCCGCTCCAGCATCCGGTCGGTCTGGCGGGCCTTCGCCGCCTGTTTCTCGGCGCCGGCCCGGTGCCGGTGGCTGATGAACTTGTCGCGTTCGGCCCGGGTCTTCTTGCTGCGCAGCGCGGTGCGCACGCCCTTGGCCATCCAGGCGCGTTGCATCCGGGCGCGGTCCTGCAGCGAGCTCTTGCGGGCCGCGTAGTCGTCATAACTCTCCTGCGCCCGCTGCCGCGCGATCGAGCGTTCCGCCAGGTAGGCGTCGTAGCTGCCGCCATAGGTCGCGACGCGCTGCAACGCTCGGTCGATCTCGACGACGCTGGTCACGGTCCGGGCCAGGAACTCGCGGTCGTGGCTGACGACGACGGCCGGCGCGTCGAGTCCGTCGACGAAGTCCTCCAGCCGGTCCAACCCCGCGACGTCGAGGTCGTTGGTCGGCTCATCGAGCAGGTAGGCGTCGTAGCGCGACAGCAGCAGCGCGGCCAGCCCCACCCGGGCCGCCTGCCCACCCGAGAGCGAGGCCACCTCCCGGCCGAGGTCGACGGCCAGGCCCACGTCGGCGCAGACCAGGTCGAGTCGCTCGTCGAAATCGGCACCGCCCAGGGCGAGCCAGGCCTCCAGCGCGGCCGCGTAGGCGTCCTCGGCGCCCGGGATCCCCTCGCCGAGCGCGTGCGCGGTGTCCTCCATCGCGGTGGTCGCGGCGGCGACGCCGGTACGGCGGGCCAGCTGGGCGACGATGGTCTCGCCGGGACGGGCATCCGGTTCCTGGGCCAGATGGCCGAGGTGGGCGGTCCGTGGCGAGACGGCCACGGTGCCCGCGTCCGGGGCTCGCAGCCCGGCCAGGATGCGCAGCAGGGTCGACTTGCCGGCGCCATTGGGCCCGACCAGCCCCACCACGTCCCCCGGCGCGACGACGAGGTCGAGACCGGCGAAGAGTTCGCGGTCCCCGAAGCCGGCGCCCAGCCCGCGGGCCTGGAGGGTGGCGGTCACCCCGCCATCCTGCCCGACCCGCAGGGCAGGGGCCGCCGCGGGCCAAGGCCCCCGGCGGGCGTCGAACGTCCCCCTGTCGGCCGTTCGACGCCGGCGCCGGGCGGACGCCGCTCCCGCCCATCGGGGCGGTGACGACAACCGGCACCTGTCCTATCGCGCGGCGCGCCAGCGCGTTACGTCGCGGCGCGCCAGTGCGTGACGTCGCGGCGCGCCACGCCGTACGGCACGGCACTCCTGCCCGCCAGGACCACCCGACCGGCCGACGGGCGGCCGCTGCGACGTTTACGATCGGTGCAGGGCGTCGCCACACGGCGGCACCGACGGACACGACGGGGGGAGACCCATGGGCCTGTTCGACGGGATCCGGGGCCAGTTCATCGACATCATCGAATGGCTCGACGACAGCCGCGACACGATCGTGTGGCGCTATCCCCGTGGGGACAACGAGATCAAGAACGGCGCGAAGCTGATCGTGCGCGAGTCGCAGGCGGCGGTGTTCGTCAGCGAGGGCCGGGTGGCCGATGCCTTCGCGCCCGGCACCTACGAGCTGACCACGGCAAACCTGCCGATCCTGTCGGACCTCAAGGGCTGGAAGTACGGCTTCGAGAGCCCCTTCAAGGCCGAGGTCTACTTCGTGAACATGCGCCAGTTCACCGACTTCAAGTGGGGCACCCAGAACCCCATCATGGTGCGCGACCCCGAGTTCGGGATGGTCCGGCTGCGGGCGTTCGGCGGCTACGCCGTACGGGTCACCGATCCGGTGCTGCTGCTGCGCGAGCTCGTCGGCACCGACCCGCAGTTCCGCACCGACGAGGTCGGCGAATACCTGCGCCAGATGATCGTGGCCCGGCTGTCCAAGGCGCTGGCCACGGCCGGGGTCTCGATGCTGGACCTGACCGCGCGGCAGAACGAGATCGGCAACTCCGTAGCGGCCGTGCTGTCGGAGGATCTCGGGGCGATGGGCCTGACGATCCCGGCGTTCTACATCGAGAACATCTCGGTGCCGCCCGAGGTCGAGGAGGCGATGGACAAGCGCACCTCGATGGGCGTGCTCGGCGACCTGGACCGGTACACCAAGATGCAGGCCGCCGACGCCATGGAGGCGGCCGCGAACAACCCCGGCGGCGGGATGGGCGCCTCGATGGGGATGGGCATGGGCATGGGGATGGGGCAGGCCGCGGCGGAGTCGATGCGCTCCCAGGGCCAGCCGGCGCCTCAGGGGCAACCAGGTCCTTCCGGTCAGCCCGCGCCACAGGGGCCGCCCGCGCCACAGGGCGTCGGCGGGCCGCCGCCGCTGCCGCAGCCCGAGCAGTGGTACGCCGGGGTCGGCGGGCAGCAGGTCGGCCCGATGCCGCGGGGTGACCTGACGGGACGCCTGCGCTCTGGGGAGTACGCCCCGGACACCCTGGTCTGGCGGGTCGGCATGGCGAACTGGGCGGCGGCCTCCGGCGTACCGGAGCTCGCCGACGCCTCCGGACCGCAGCCGCCGGCGTTGCCCGGCCAGTGAGCCCGGACGCGCAGGCGCCGCGTCCGCAGCAGGCGGCCTCGACGTTCCCGTGCCGCTCCTGCGGCGCGCAGGTGCGCTATCTGCCGGGGACGATGTCGCTGAAGTGCCCCTACTGCGGCGCCGAGCAAGCGGTGCCGCAGTCCGGCGCGGCCGGCGGCGGGGACGGTTCGATCGACGAGCACGACTACGAGGAGTGGCTCTCCTCGCCGACCAAGCCGACCGGCCTGACCGGCCCGCACGTGGTGGCCTGTCCCCGATGCGCGGCGACCGTCAGCACCGCCGACCAGTCGTTGGCGTGCCCGTTCTGCAGCGCCCCGATCGTGGTGGCGGTCGACCCGGCCGAGCAGATCGTGCCGGAGGGGATCGTCCCGTTCACGCTGTCGAACACGCAGGCCACCGAGGCGATGCGCCGGTGGACCGGTAGTCGCTGGTTCGCCCCCAATGGGCTGAAGAAGGTCACCACCGCCGAGCGGATCAACGGCACCTACGTGCCGCATTGGACCTACGACGCGCAGACCCAGACCCACTACACGGGGATGCGCGGGGATCACTACTACACCACCGAGAGCTACACCGACTCCGAAGGTCGGCGGCAGACCCGGACCGTGCAGCACACCCGCTGGTGGCCGGCGTCCGGCACGGTGTCCCGCGGGTTCGACGACGTCCTGGTGATCGGCTCGACCCGGCTCGCGCCGGAGGAGGTGTCCAAGCTCGAACCGTGGACGCTGGCCGGCGCGCAACCCTTCCAGGCGGCGTTCCTGTCCGGCTATACGACGCTGCGCTACGACGTCGAGCCCGAGGCCGGGCTGGGCGTCGCCAAGGATCGGATGCGCGGCGTCATCGACGGCGACGTGCGCGCCGATATCGGCGGCGACGTGCAGCAGGTGCACGACATGGACACCCGCTATTGGGGCCTGACGTTCAAGCTGATGCTGCTGCCGGTGTGGGTGGCGGGCTATCTGTACGCGGGGCGCACCTACACCGTCTACATCAACGCCCACGACGGCCACGTGGTCGGCGAGCGACCCTACAGCGTGCCCAAGATCGTGGCCGCGGTGATCGCGGGGCTGCTGCTGTTGGCCGCACTCGCGTTCGGCTATCAGCGCTCCCAGCAGGGCGACACCCCGGGCTACGCGCCGACCCCCGCGCCCGCGTCGGCCCCGGCGACGACCGTGCGGCCTGGGCCGGTGGAGCCCGGCCGCACGTCGGTCGGCGTGCCGGGCGAGCCGGCCACCACGTACTGGACCCGCTGACCAGCCGGCCCGGTCCCGGCCGGCCCACGCGCCCACTCGCCCTCGCGCCCGCCCGCCGATCGAGCGCGGCGGGGCGGGCGCGGGGAGGTCTCCCGGCGGCCTACAGTGGCCGCATGCCAACGCTGCCGCTCTTCCCGCTGGGCGCGGTCCTCGCGCCGGGCGAGCGGCTGCCGCTGCGGGTCTTCGAACGGCGGTACGTCGTGCTGCTGCGCGACCTGCTGCGCGCGCGCCGCGAGATCGGTCAGGCCGAGTTCGGCATCATCGGCATCCGCGCCGGTCACGAGGTCGGCGACCACGGCGCGGTGGCGCTGCACGACGTCGGGTCGGCAGCCCGGCTGGTCGAGGTGGGCGAGCGCAACGACGGCTCGTACGACGTGGTCGCCGAGGGCTCGCGCCGGTTCCGGCTGGACGGCTTGATCGAGGACCGGCGCACGCCGTACCTGGTGGGGTCGGTGACCTGGCTCTCCGAGCGGGTCCGGGACCCCGAGCTGGTGGCCACGCTGACCCACCGGCTGCGCGCGGCGGTCGCGGCGTACCGCGCGGAGCTGCACCTGACGAACGTGAGCCTGCCCGGCGATCCGACCGAGCTGTCCCACCAGGCGATGCGGCACGTGATGATGGAGCGCGCCGACCGACAGCGGCTGCTGGAGGCGCGCGACGTCGACACCCGGTTGCGGTTGGCGCTCGCCCTGACCCGCCGGGAGGCGACGTTGCAGCGCGAGCTGAGCGCCTACCCCGGCGGCTACACCCCCGCTCAGCCGGTCGCCAACTGACCCGCGGCCTGGCCCGGCTGAGCCGGGCTGAGCTGAGCCGGCTCAGCCGGGTCGGCTCACAGCTGCACCAGCACCCCGCTCGCGAGCAGTTCGTCGATCCGTTCGTGGCTGAAGCCCCAGGCGCCGAAGGCCTCGATGGTGTCCTGTCCGCTCTTGCGTGGCGGGGTCGGGTCGAGCTCCGGGGTGGCCGAGAAGCGGGGCGCGGCGCGCGGCTGGACGACCCCGCCGACCGAGGTGAACACCCCGCGGGCGGCCAGGTGTGGGTCGGCCATGGCCTGGGTCAGCGAGCGGACCGGCGCCACGCAGGCGGTGGTGCCGGCGAAGGTGTCCTCCCAGTCGGCCACGGTGCGGGTGGCGAACACGTCGGCGAAGAGCCGCTCCAGTTCGGGCCAGGCGGCGCGATCGTGCTGGGCGTCCATGATGGACCCGGCGCTGTTCGCGGCACTATGCCTGGCGCGGGACCCGCCGGACAGCTCGTGCCCCGCCAAACCCAGGCCGCGCACCAGGTCGGCGTAGAACGCCGGCTCCAGCGCGCCGACGGCCACGAAACCACCGTCGGCGCATCGGTAGGTCCGGTAGAACGGGCAACCGCCGTCGAGCAGATTGGCCGCGCGGGCGTCGGCCCAGTAGCCGTCGCCGAGCATCGTGTAGACCATCGTCAGCAGGCTGGTGGCGCCGTCGACCATGGCCGCGTCGATGACCTGACCGACGCCGGTGCGTGCCCGGGCGTGCACCGCCGACAGGATGCCCACCAGCAGGAACATCGCCCCGCCGCCGAAGTCCGCCACGAGATTGACCGATGGCACCGGCTGCTCGGCCGGCCCGACGGAGTGCAGGGCGCCGGTCAGCGCGGCATAGGTGATGTCGTGGCCCACCTGCTGCGCCCGCGGACCGCTCTGACCCCAGCCCGTCATCCGCCCATAGATCAGCCGCGGATTGCGGGCCAGGCACACCCCGGGGCCGAGCCCGAGCCGCTCCATCACCCCCGGGCGCATTCCCTCGACCAGCACGTCGGCCCGCTCGAGGAGCTCCATGACCACCTCGGCGGCGCCCGGCTGCTTGAGATCGACCGCGGCGCACGGCCGCGACCGGTTCAGGCCGGCCGTCGGCGTGGCCAGCGGGCCCGCCCCGCCGGGCCGGTCCAGGCGCAGCACGTCGGCGCCCAACTCGGCCAGCAGCATGCAGGCGTACGGCGCGGGGCCGATGCCCGCGATCTCCACGACGCGCAGACCCGCCAGTGGGCCGCCGGGTTTGTCCTTGGTCATGACGGACACACTGCCCGGCCCGACCGGTCCGCGGCCAGGGATTCGCCGTGACATCGCCCACCGGTTTCCCGACCGACCGTTCGCGACCCTGGCCGGGTGGGTCGGGTCGACCGGCGACCCTCGATGCGTCAATCCCCCGGCCCGGGTGATCCCAGCGTCGCCTGTCCGGGTTATCCAGGCGCAAACCGGATACTTGTCAGGCTCCAGGGGGCAGCCCGCAGTGATGCGCTGACCCAGCCAACTATTCGCGTTGATCCCGATCCACTTGCAAGTTGTGCTCCGCCTGAAGGATTAGTGGTGGCAGCAGGCAGATTACAATCACTCCTACCACTTCGTTGGTTGGCCTATGCTGCGCCCCCAGCAGGAGCGAAAAGGGCCATGTCAGGGCAGCTGCGAAAAGCAGCCAGTAGCCGGCCCCGAGCCGTGGAGCCAATCTCCCCCAAGGAATTTTAGATCCAGTCTGGCTGCGCCGGAGAAGGATGACCCCCCAAGTCGCCATCGTGGACGCTGCGATGAATGGCACACACCACATCAGGGAGCCACCCCGGGCCGACCCATGCATCCGCCCCACGAGGAACTCCATTGACACGCGGGTGGCTCATACGCGTACGGGTTTTTCCCCCATGGTCGCGAAGCCCAGTCCTCCGTAATTCCCTTAATAACCACCCAGCCGTATGCACTTAGCCCCATCGTTGCCCAGAAGGAACTCGTAGCAGCCCAGGATCCCGCTGCCCAAAGCATAGTTACAACGAAGTTGGTACCATCATTCGAATCCATACCGGAGGGATCACTCAGATTTAGGGCGTTGCCGCCGGCGTAGAGGTAGGTGTTCTTTTCCTTGCCGGAGGGGTCGGGAGTGGTGAACCGGCCGGTGGCGGGGTCGTACCAGCGGACGCCGAACCTTGTGAGGCCGGTGGTTCTGTCCAGGAGACCGCCGGCGTAGCGGTGGATGTTGTACCCCGCGACGGTCCCGGTCTCGACGGTGGCGCGGGGGATCCCGGTCGGGTCGTAAGAGTACGACGCGATCAACGATCCACTGTTGCTGGCCAGACCGATCACGGTCCCGAGCCGGTCGGTCAGGAACCACGCCTGCCCTTCCGGGGCGACGTACCCGATGTTGACCCCTGAGGGGTGGGTGACGTCCCGGATCGTCTTGCCACCCACAACCTGGCTGGACAACGCCAACCCCAGAATCGACCGGACGTACGTGGAGCCGTGCGCCGAGAGCAACTGGTTATAGAACCCGGGGTTGATCCCGCCGTACCCGAACCCCAAACCCGTCCCGTTGACGGTCATCGAGGTGGTGTTCCCGACCGCGTCGGTGACCTCACCCGTCCGCGCCGCGTTCCACTGACCACCGCGGCCACCGCCCACCCGACCAAGGACCTTGGACAACCGCTTACCCGGCGCGACATCCGGGCACCATCCGACCCCTCACACGAGCAGCCGCGACCGATCCCGCCGACACATCCTCCACCGGCCCCGTCGGCAGCTGCAGCTCGGCCGCGTGAAAGAGGGAGATTAGCGGCCCGCTGGTTATCGTGGGTGGCCTCCGGAGTGTCGATACTTCTCTTTGCTTCCCAAACCGCGACACGCTGCCAGTCCAGAAAACAACGACGCGCTCTGCGAAGAGTCTTCATTTAGCCGGCTATTTAATCCTACGCTGAAAATGCACACCCAAGACAATCAACATCACACATAGTGTGCCACCTATCCCCCATGCCATTACTCTCGGTGCATCCGAAACAATGAGCGCAACCGTCACGATCAAAACAATGGTGGATGCACCTGCTATAACCAGTCTATCTCCCATCCTGCCGCGCACTCCTCTCACCGTTTCCAGATCTTACCAGGTGCTGCCATTGGAGGGATTGATGCGTGAGCGTCGGAGTTCGTAAGGATTAGGCTCAGGTGGCCCATCTTCACAAATCTCGCCATAGATGGCACCTCCGATGGTGGATATCACGCTCACTGCAGCGGCGCCAGCGGGAGGGAAGGCAAGACCAATTACAACTCCCCCTAACCCCAAGCCGATAGCAGCTCCAAAGCACGCCCCAAACGCTTCGCCTATCGGGTCGGTCTTGTTGCAGGTGTTGCCGCCGGCGTAGAGGTAGGTGTTCTTTTCTTTGCCGGAGGGGTCGGGGGTGGTGAACCGGCCGGTGGCTGGGTTGTACCAGCGGACGCCGAACCTTGTGAGGCCGGTGGTTTTGTCCAGGAGGCCGCCGGCGTAGCGGTGGATGTTGTAGCCCGCGGCGGTCCCGGTCTCGCTGGTGGCGCGGGGGATGCCGGTCGGGTCGTAGGAGTAGGACGCGATCAACGATCCACTGTTGCTGGCCAGACCGATCACGGTGCCGAGCCGGTCGGTCAGGAACCACGCCTGCCCCTCCGGGGCGACGTACCCGATGTTGACCCCTGAGGGGTGCGTGACGTACCGGATCGTCTTGCCACCCACGACCTGGCTCGACAACGCCAACCCCAGAATGGACCGGACATAGGTCGAGCCGTGCGCGGACAACAGCTGGTTGTACATTCCAGGGTTGGTCCCGCCGTACCCGAACCCCAACCCCGTGCCGTTGACGGTCATCGAGGTGGTGTTCCCGACCGCGTCGGTGACCTCACCCGTCCGGGCCGGGACCCCGGAGCCGGTCGGGCCGGCGGGGGCGGACAGCTCGTTGCCGTTCTTGTCATAGCTCAACGAGCCGTAGCTGTTGCTGGTGAGCATCGAGGCCTTGTTGTAGGTCGCGGTCTCATTCCCCGTCGCGCCGCTCGCCCCGGTGCGGGTCACGCTGGTCCGGTTGCCCATCTGGTCCCAGGTGTAGGTCCACGACGCGGCGGTCCCGCCGGTCTCGGTGACCTTCGTGACCCGATTCAACGAGTCGTAGGTGAACGTTTGGGAGGCCCCGTTCGCCGGGCCCGGGGACAGGCTCGCCGCGTAGGTGTTCCAGGACTGCACGTTGGCCTTATCGCCACCGCTGTTGAAGCTGTACCCCTGCGAAGTCAGCAACGCCCCCGCATTGTTCACCTGCGACGAAACCGCGAAGATCCGCGACGGGCCCCAGCCCAGCGTCACGCATGCCAGGGGCGCAGTTCCACGAACAGCCCCTCGGCCTCGGCCACTGTCTGCTCCGGGGCGTCGCTGCGGCGCAGCTCGCCGGTGACCCAGCGTTTGCGTCCCTCCACGCGGTCGATCCGGGCACGCGCGATCAGGGGCACGTTGAGCGGCGCGATGGCACGGTAGTCCACGTGCAGATACGCCGTGCGGGCCGGCGGTCGACCGGCGTTGGAGGCCAGGCCGAGCAGCTCGTCCAGCAGCAGGGCGACCGCCCCGCCGTGAGCGGCGTCGCCGGCCCCGGCGTACGAGGTGCCGAACGACACCTGCGCCCGCACTCGCCCGTGATCGGGATCGATCCGCAGCTCGTTCAACGCCGGCGGCAGCGGTGACCCGCGAGCGGCCAGATCGAACCGGTTCGCCCAGACGCGCTCCCCGGGCAGGGCGCGCAAGGCCCGCACATACGCGGTGACCTCCTCCAAGCGTTCCGAGAGGTAGGCGCAGGCGTCCTCGTCGAGGCGAGCGTCCGCGATGGCGTCGCGGGTGTCGCGCAACGCGTCCACCAGACGCGCATACGGCTCCCCGCCCACGGCGGTGCCGCGCTCCGCCCAATCGGGGATGTCGGCCCACAGCTCGGCGCGCCGCTGTTGGCTCAGCGCCCGCAGCTCGGCGAACGTCAGCCCCTCCCAGTCGTCCTCGGGGCTGCTCGTCGGCGTCGCGGCGGTCATGCCGACCGACCGAGCGCAGGCAACGCGGGCAGCACGTCGGCGGCGAAGCCGCGCAGGAAGCGCTCCTGATCGGGCCCGGGACCGCCCACGACCTGGACGGTGCGGGCTTGGTTGGCCCTGCGGTCCATGGCAGCCTCATCGAAGGATCCCGGTGGTGTCACGAAGACCCAGTTTTCCATCATTCGAGCAGCTGGGTGAAGTGCGGGCGAGCCTTCATGGCATGGATGATCAGGCGGCTCACGCGACGTAGGCGCGGATTGCAGCGCGGATCACGTCAGAGCGGGTGGTGTGATCGCGTTCGGCTTGTGCGTCAAGTGCTTCAAGAAGGTTGTCGTCGAGCCGGACGGGCACCACCCGTGCCGGGCCGTCGCCCTCGGGCTTGCGGCCTCTCTTACGCAGGGCCTCCACGTCATAACCGCGCTCAGCCTCATCGGCCAGCGCTTGGATCATCTCGTGCGTGGCCGGGACCCCGTTGATGGTCTCCACACCGGAATTGTCATACGAATTCGGCAGGTCCCCAAGGGTGTGCTCCGCAGTTGGCTCCCAGTCTCGGGGCTGCTCGCCGGCGTCGCGGCGGTCATGCCGACCGACCGAGCGCACGCAACGCGGGGAGCACGTCGGCGGCGAAGCCGCGCAGGAAGCGCTCCTGGTCGGGACCCGGTCCGTGCACCACCAGATGGGTGAAGCCCATCTCGACGTACTCCGCCGCAGCCGTCACCACCTGCTCCGGGGCACTGGCGACGATCCAGCGCCGGGCGACCTGCTCGATCGGCAACGCGTCGGCGGCGGCCTCCATCGCGGCGGCGTCGCCGAGGCTGTGCTTGGTCTGCGGCGGCAGCGACAGCGGCGCCCAGAACCGGCAGTTCTCCAGGGCTCGGGCCCGGTCGGGGTCGTAGCTCACCTTGAGCTCGAGCATCCGCTGGTACGTCGGGTGCGGCGGGCCGACGGTCCGCTGCGGCGGGCCGACGGTGCGCTGCGCCAGGCCGGCCGCCACGGCGGGCAGCAGGTCGTCGACGTACAACTCCCGGCCCTTGCCGGAGGTGGCGATGAAGCCGTCCCCGAGGCTGCCGGCCACGCCTGCGATCTTCGGACCGGCGCCGGCGATCCAGATCGGGATCGGTTGCGGCGGAAGGTCGTACAGGCGCAGACCCGCCACCGGCCAGGTCGCGCCGTCGGCGGCGGTGACCCGCTCCCCCGCCCAGAGCCGGCGCATCAGGTCGACGGCCTCCCTCAGCCGGGCCAGCCGGGCCCCGAACGGCGGCCAGCCGTCCGGGAGGACACCCATGACCTGCTCGTTCAGCGCCTCACCGGTGCCCACGCCGAGCACGATCCGCCCGGGCGCGAGCTCGGCCAGGGTCGCGACCTCCTGGGCGATGACGCCGGGGTGATAGCGGAAGGTCGGGGTCAGCACGCTGGTGCCGAGCAGCACCCGTTCGGTGCGCGCGGCCACGTAGGAAAGCCACGGGAGCGCGGCGGGCGCATGCCCACCGCGCTCCCGCCAGGGTTGCACGTGATCGGAGACGAAGACCGAGTCGAACCCCACCTGCTCGGCCAGCACCGCATAGCGGGCCAGCTCGGCGGGCGGGAACTGCTCGGCGGACGCCTTGTAACCGATGGTCAGGCTCACGGGGTCCAGTCTGGCACCCCGTGAGCCACGATCAGCGGGTGGCTCAGTAGCGCCGGAACAGGGCCGCGAGGGCCTGGCCGCCACCGATGCACATGGAGACCACGCCGGTCTCCAGGTCGCGGCGGACCATGTCCTTCATGATCCGCACGGTGAGCGCCGCGGCGGTGCAGCCGACCGGGTGGCCCAGGGCGATGGCCCCGCCGTAGGGGTTCACCTTGTCCATGATCAGGCCGGCGTCCCGGGAGACCGCGACCGCCTGGGCGGCGAAGGCCTCGTTGAGCTCGATGACGTCGATGTCCGCCGGGGTCAGCCCGCTCTGCTCGAAGAGCTTCTTCAGGGCGTAGGTCGGGGCATAACCCATCAGGCTCGGCTCGTTCGCGGCGGTGGTCACCATCTCCAGGCTGACCATCGGCTTGAGACCGCGCTCCTTGGCGACGGACTCGCGGGTCAGCACGACGGCCGCGCCGCCGTCGTTGACGCCGGAGGCGTTGCCCGCGGTGACCGTGCCGTCCTTCTTGAACGCCGGGCGCAGCTTGCCCAGGGTCTCCATCGTGGTGTTGGGCTTGGGGTGCTCGTCCTCACTGGCGGTGAACGGCTTGCGGCCGCCGACCTCGAAGGGGGCGATCTCCTCGGCGAAGGCGGCCTTCGCCTTGTCCGAGGCGGCGAGCTGCTGGCTGCGCAGCGCGAACTCGTCCTGCTCCTGGCGGCTCACGCCGTACTTCTCGGCCACGTTCTCGGCCGTGATCCCCATGTGGGCGCCGGTGAACGGGTCGGTCAGCATCATGACGGTGCCGTCCATGAGCTTGCCGTCGCCCAGCTTGTAGCCGCGGCGGGCGTTGAAGTCGTAGTAGGGCATCCGGGTCATCGACTCGTTGCCGCCACCGACGGCGAAGTCGATGCCGCCCCAGCGCAGCTCCTGGGCCGCGCTCCAGATGGCCTGCAGACCGGAACCACAGAGTCGGTTGACGGTGAAGGCGGGGGTGGTCTCGGGCAGGCCGGCCTTCAGGGCGACGCGGCGGGCGTTGTACCCGTCCGGGCCGACCTGGCCGATGCATCCCATGATCACTTCGCCGATGTCCTCACCGGAGACACCGGACCGCTTGAGGGCTTCTGCGACGGCGTGCGCGCCGAGTTCGTAGGCGTCGACATCTTTGAAGATGCCGCCGAAGGTGCCGATCGGCGTGCGAGCGCCGTCGAGGATGACGATCTTGTCCGTGTTCGCCTGGGCTGTCATGGCCGTGACTGTAGCGGGCCATGTGGTCTGCGTCTCCCCCAAGGCGCGGGCGAACTTTGCCGACGCACAAGGGCGCAGGCCGAGCGGGCGGAGGGGACCGTTCGCCCCGTCAGCCGGGCGGCGCGGTGGGTGCGGACCGGCCGGATCGGCCGGATCGGCCCGCGCGTAGCCGCGAGCCGGCCCAGCGCGGCCGGCCGAAGCCGCGACCCGGCACGGTGCCCGACCCGGTGAGCCAGCTCCGGCGGGGCAGCCGGGACACCAGCGCCGCGCAGCCCGCCGCGACGAGCAGCGTCGCGGCCAGGTGCAGCGCAGCGGGCCACGGCGTCGGGACGAGATAGCTGCCGACCCCGATCGTGTACAGCGCGACGGGCAGCACCGACTGCACCTTGGCCAGCCGAGTGGCCAACCGGGTGGCCGGCCGGGCGGCCCACGTCGGACGGGCCTGCGCCGCGCGCTCCACCAGCACCAGGACACCCGCGACCAGGGCGCCCGCGGCCAACGGTCCGGCGACGGGCAGACCGGCGACGCCCAGCCGGGGTTCCAGCGGGAGCGGCGCCAGGACCAGACCGGCGGCGCCCGCCGCGCCCAGCAGCACCGCGACCGGCACGCCGATCCAGCGGCGCGTCAACCGCACCAGTCGACCGGTCAACACCCAGGTCAGCACGGTCGCGCCCAGCCCCAGCGCCAGCGGCGCGGCCACCAGCAGCGGCCCGCCGTAGCTCAGGGCGAGCGCCGCGGGCAGCAGCCAGACCGGGTCCACCACCAGCCAGGCCGCCGCGCACACGGCGAGCAGCATCGCGATGACCAGGGCGCCGGCCAGCCAGTGCCCGGACAGCGGCGGCTCCAGGGCCAGGCCACCCCACCACAACGAGTGCAACCGCGGCTCCAGCGGCCGGCCCGCGAGGGCCTCCTGGGCCAGCACCGGCCCGCCGAGGAGCACCAGCCACCCGACGTACGGCCTGGCCAACCCCCGCCACCAGCGCCCCAATCCGGCGCGGAGCCCCTCCCCGGCCGGCCACCGGTAGCCGAGCAGCAGCGCGAGCGCGGGGGCCGCCCATCCCGTCCAGCGCGTCACCGCCGGCTCCCCGCGATAGACCAGCTCCACCCCCAGCGCCACGATCGCCAGCCCGCCGACCGCGACGGTCCCGGCGCGCGCCGCGGCGGAGCCGCCATGGTCGGCGACCGATCGCGCGCGCTGCCGCCGCCGCGCGCCGACCACCTGTGCGGACGCGGCGGGCGGGTCGACGGGGGCGGCGGCCGGGGCGGGCGACGGGCGGTCCGGGCGCGCCGCGCCGCCCCAGGGCCGCACCACGGCCGCGCGCAGCGGGGGCCGATGCTCGTGGGCCTGGCGACGGGTACGCCGGGTGAGCTGGGGCGAGTCGCCCGCGTCGGGCGCCGGCGACTCATCCGCGGCGCGCAGGGGGGACTCGGTGGACACGCGCACATCGTAGGGGCGGCCGAGCCCGGGGCCCAGACCTCTGTTCGGATTGTTACGGAATCCTAGTGATCAATCGTCCAAGACGTTCGCCCTGCGGCGGTGGGCATGCGCCGGGTAGACCCCGAGCATCCGGAACTCGGTGGTGAAGAAGCCGAGCTCCTCCAGCGCGAGCGCGAGCGGCCCGTCCTCGGGGTGACCCTCGACCTCGGCGAGGAACATCGTGGCGGCGAACTGGTCGCCGACCATGTAGCTCTCCAGCTTGGTCATGTTGACCCCATTGGTGGCGAACCCGCCCAGCGCCTTGTAGAGCGCCGCCGGGATATTGCGCACCCGGAACACGAAGCTGGTCATCGCCGGCCCGCGCAGTTCGGCGCGGCTGGGGAACCGGCCCTGCCGGGCCAGCACGATGAACCGGGTGGTGTTGGTCGGATCGTCCTCGACGTCGGCGGCCAGCACCTGCAGGCCATACAGCTCCGCCGCCCCGCGCGGCGCGATCGAGAGCCTGGTCGGGTCGTTCCAGTCGCGCACCTCCCGAGCCGACCCGGCCGTGTCGCCGGCGATCACGGGCTGCAGCCCGTGCGCGGCGATGAGCCGGCGGCACTGGCCGAGGGCGTGGATGTGGCTGTGCACGGTGCGGGCGCCCTCGATCGTCGCGCCGGGCACCCCGAGCAGGTCGAACCGGATCCGCAGGAAGTGCTCCCCGACGATGTGCAGCTCCGCCGAGGGCAGCAGGTTGTGGATGTCGGCGACCCGGCCGGCGAGGGAGTTGTCGATCGGGATCATCGCCAGGTCCGCGCCGCCGCCGACGACCTCCCCGAAGGCGTCCTCGAAACTGGCCCGCGGCAGGGCCTCCCAGCCGGGGTACATCTCGGCGCTGGCCAGGTGCCCGTTGCAGCCCGGTTCGCCCTGGTAGACAATGCGCGGCCGGTCGGTCATGCGTGGATCACTGCTCGCCTCACTGTGAAGTCGCGGGTGACGTCGGGTCACTTCACGCAGGGGATGGCTCCCCCCGCCATGGCGGTCAACGCGGACGGGGCGGTGTCCTCGTTCGCGCCGCCGGTCCCGACGGTGGTCGGGGTCAGCGGGGTCGGCGCCGTCGTAGGTGCCCCCGGCGTCGCCGGATTCGAGGGTACGCCGCCCGGGGTGGCCGCCGACGTCGGCGTACCGTCCAGCGCCGCCGGCAGGACGAAGCCCGAGCCGAGCGTGACCCGCAGCTGGTTCGCCGGGAGCGTCGCGCTCTCGACGGTGGCCACACTGGGCCCGAGCAGCAGGGACAGTTCGCTGGCGGCGTCCGCCTGACCGGCCGGGTATTCGACCATCGTGACGGCCTCCAGGGGGCCGGTCGTGGGCTCCCCGCCCCGCGGATAGCCGGCCTCGACCAGGGCGGTCAGCGCCCGGGTCGCCGCACCCTCCACGCCGGAGGCGTTGACGACCGTGACGGCCGGCTTGGCGCTCGTGCTCGTCGCGCCCGGGCCGGTCGCAGGACTGGTCGGCGCGGCGGTCTGCTCGCGGCCGGGGTCCAGCAGCGACTTCACGGTGGCCTGGATCTTGGCGACATCGACCCGATTCGACCAGCCTCCGTATTTGTCGCCCTGGATGTAGTCCTCGATGGGCAGGGTGTAGAAGGTCACCTTCCCGTCGCTGAGTTGGCGCGCCTGGCCGGCGAACTCGAGGATCTCCAGGCCGTTGTCGACGGCGACGTTCCGCGTGGCGACCTGCACGAGCCCGTTCAGGCGAGCCGGATTGGCCAGCGTGCCGCGCTGTTTGAGCTGGAAGATCAGGGAGGCGATGAACGCCTGCTGGCGGCGCTCCCGGTCGAGATCGCTGAACGACTCATCGCCGAGCGCGTCCCGGCGCTGGCGCACGAAGGCCACGGCCTGCTCCGCGCTGATCTGCTGCTTGCCCGCCTTGAAGTCGGCGCCGGAGAAGCTGTCCTTGGTGTCCTGCTTCAGGCACACCGTGATCGGCTGCACCTCCTGGGCGATCTGATAGAAGGCGACCATGGTCACCTCGACCCAGTGGTCGAACCGGATGCCGTTGCCCAAGAACTTCTCCACGGTCAGGATCTGCGCGGCCCGGCCGGCGTCCCGGGCCTGGCGGTGCTTCTCCTGCGCGCTGAGGCCCGGGGTGTTGGCCAGGTCGGCCTCTCGCTCCCGGAACGCGTGATCGTAGGCCTCCTTGATCTTGCCGTCGCAGCGGGTCCCGGCCTCGGGATTGCGGTAGCACCCGGCATAGTCCACGAAGTCGTCCCGGGGGATCTGCAGCACCGTCGCCTGGCGTCCGTCCGCGGGGATGTGCAGCATCATCAACACGTTGGCGTTCATCCCGCCGATGCTGCTGTCGCCGGTGTGCATGGCGTCGTACAGCTCCTGGGGCAACGGGTTGCCCTGCAGGTCCAGCCGGCTGTCCAGGCCCATGATGAGGATGTTCGTGTCCGAGGCGAGCCCGGGCTGGTTCGGCTCGTCGGGGTGGATCTTGGCCAGCACGTCCGAACGCTGCAGGTTGTTGGAGAGGTTGAAGTATTCGAAGGTGGCGTATCCGAGCACGGCGACGACCAGCAGCAGCGCGGTGATCCCGACCCAGGTCAGGACCCGCCGGACCGGACCCTTACGCCGCCTGGTGTCGCGGCGGCGCCGGGTCGGCGTCGGGCCGCTCGGCGCCGGGTCGGTCGCTCCCGGCGCGGCGGCGCGCTGGACCGGGGGGCGGTTCGGCTGCGGGGTTGCCCCGTCTGGGCTTGTCATCTCTCTCCTGAACGCCGGGCCCCGTGACGGTGGGCCGACCTCCCAAACGCCGCACGGCGCGGTGGCGTTCCGTTCACGATAACTGCCCGAGCTGGGCCCGCCCGACCACCCACGCGACACCGCGGCACCCGCGCGCGAGCCGCCCCGGGCACCGGGGCACCCACCGCCGCCCGAACCGTAGTTCGGCTCAGAAAGCCTCCGGTTCAGCCGATTCCGATAGACGTCCGAGGCAGTGGCCGGGTCATCCCCGCCAACCACCGCCCCCGGCGCCGCACCCCATCCATTCGGCACACCGGAGACACCATGCGCATCGAGTTCCAGGCCACCGACGGCAGCCGGGTGCGCGTCCTCAACCTCTCGATCCACGACCCGCGCCGCAACAACCCGCGCTACTTCGTGATCGAAGAAGGCCTGCTGGGCGAGACCACCACGCCCGACCAGCCGGGATTCGACCGCACTCACAGCTCCAAGGAGGCCGTGGCGGTCGCCCTGGCCAAGGCCGTGGCGCGCGACAGCGCGACGTCGGCGCTGCTGGTGGCCCACCGCGACACCGCGGAGGAGGACGAGGTCGTGGACCGGACCGTGTTCTCCCCCGGCACCTGGCCGGTGCTCACCGTCGTCGACACCGACTGACCACCCGGTCCCCCCGAGTTCCCCGAATTCCCACGAGTTCCCCGCCCGTGCCCCGATGACCGCACTCGGGATCGGGTGGGAGCCCACGGCACCGGGCCCCCGCCAGCCGGCAGGGGCCCGGTTCTCAGCTCTCCTCGAACGGCGTCGGGTCGCCGGCGCCGTAGCGCACGATCTCCGCGATCCCGCTGGACAGGTCCACCACCGTGGTCGGCTCCACGCCGCACTCCCCGGTGTCGATGACGACGTCGACGACGTGGTCGAGGGCGTCCTTGACCAGCCAGCCGTCGGTCATCGGGGCATCCTGCTCGGGCATGATCAGCGTGGTGGTCAGCATGGCCTCGCCGAGCTCGGTCAGCAGCGCCTGCACCAGCGGGTCGGCGCTGATCCGCACGCCCACCGTGTGCTTCTTGGGGTGCATCAGGCGCCGCGGCACCTCGGGGGTGGCCGGGAGGATGAACGTGTACGGGCCGGGCGTCGCCGCCTTCACCGCCCGGAAAACCGCGTTGCTGACGTGCACGAACTGGCCCAGCTGGGCGAAGTCGGCGCACATCAGCGCGAAGTGGTGCTTCTCGCCCAGGCGCCGGATCGCCACGATGCGGTCGCGTCCGGCCGCATTGTCCAGCCGGCTGCCCAGGGCGTAGCCGGAGTCCGTCGGATAGGCGATCAGGCCCCCGTCGCGCAGCACGTCGACTGCCTGGCGGACCAGGCGCTCCTGCGGATTGCGCGGGTGGACATCCAGGTAGCGGGCCATTCGGACAGCCTAGACAGCCCAGGGGCCTGCCGGCTCCGGCCGCAAAGAATCAGGACGATCGTTCAAGTCGAGGTCTGTGGGACTTCCCCGAAGGTATGCACGTTGTGTCACGATGTCGAAACGACCCGCTCAGGGGGTGACTGAATGACACGTGCGCGCGATCGGGAGTTCGCCGATGCCTTGCGTGAGGCCATCGAGGCCCGCGGTCTGAGCCTGGAGCGGGTTCGGGTGCACCTGTTGTCTTATGGTCACGACGTCTCGGTCGCCACCCTGTCCTACTGGCAGACCGGCCGCAGCCTTCCCGTGCGCCGCGCGTCGCTACAGGCGCTGGGCGCCCTCGAGGCGATCCTGCAGGTGCCCCGGGGGTCGCTCGCCGCAAAGCTGCCCTCCCAGCACGGGCGCCGCACCGAGGCGACGGCCACCCCCCTGCCGACCCGGCACCAGACCACCACCGGCCTGGGCCGCATCGCGGCCCGGATGGGGATCGGCTTCAACGACGGCTTCACCATCGTGTCCCACGAGCAGACGGTCACGATCGGCGCCGACCGCGAATTCGTCGGCGCCGCGATGGACGTCGTCATCCAGGCCACTCGCGACGGGCTGGACCGCCTGCTGGTCGGGCTCCAGTCCGACGTCCCCGGGGTGCTCATCGACGTCGTGCCCGTGGCCGGCTGCCGGATCGGGCAGACCGCCGCCGTCCTCAACGAGACCGTCACGGTCGTCGAGGTCCTGCTGGACCAGCCGCTACGGACCGGCGAGCCCTATCGCTATCGGATCCTCGCCCACTACGACACCCCCGGCACCGTGGTGCGCGACTGGCGCTGGCTGTTCTTCTGGCCGGTTCGGACGGCGAGCATGACGCTGTGCTTCACCGGGACGGACCGGCCCGAGGTGCGTCTGTACGTCGGGCCGCAGGTCGCCGATCCCCCGCTGCGCCCGGTGGCGCTCCCCGGCCGCGAGATCACGGTGGCGCGCCAGGATTTCGGTCCGGGCGTCATCGATCTGCGGTGGGCCTGGCCGGACGACCCGCCGGGTGTCATCCAGCCGATCCGGCGGCTCCCCGACGAGCCCGGCTGAACCCTGCTGAGGAGGGGTCAGGCCTGGGCGAGCCAGGCCTGGGCGGGCCAGGTCGGGGTCAGGACACCGACACCAGCGTGTAGCCCGCCTCGTCGACGGCGCCGGCGATGGCCGGGCTGCCCAGCGGCTCCTCGGAGGTGACCGTGGCGGTCGACGTACCGTCCGGGACCAGGCTCACCGCCACACCGGTGACGCCGGGCAGGGCGGTCAACTCCTCGGTGAGGTGCTTGACGCAGTTCCCGCAGGTCAGACCGTTCACGTGCAGGGTGCTGATGGCCATGAGAGATTCCCTTCGAGACGGGTGCAGCTGAGCGGACGAGTCGGACGCGAGCAGGTCGACAACGGACAGGTCGACAACGGACAGGTCAGAAGCCGGCGTACCGGGCGATAGCCCTGGTGAGCCGCTCGGCGACCGGCTGCGGCCGGCCGTCGAGGGTGTGGATCGGCGCGGCCCCGCGACCACTGTTCACCAGCCATACCCCGTCCGCGGCGGGGAGGTCGCCGACCGGGATGAGTTCGTAGGACGCGGTCCACCCGTCGGCGCGGGCGGCGTCGACGACCGTCGCGACCGTGACCGAGCCGAGCAGCCCCGTCGCGCCCGTGGGGGTGGTCCGCAACCGGTCGCGGTCGACGACGATCACCCCCGAGGTGGGCCCGTCGAGGCAGTACCCGTCGGTCGTGGTGAACAGCACGTCGTCGGCGCCGCGCCGCGCGGCCTCGCGCTGCGCGGCCGCGTTGACGACGTAGGACAGGCTCTTCACCCCGCCGAGCAGCCAGGGGGCGCCGGCGAAGGCGTCGCTGGGGTGGCCCTTGCTGAGCGTGACCACCGAGATCCCGCGCCGGGCGGCGAACGGGTCCGCCGCCCCGGGCTGCCCGGGTCGGCCCGCCTGGCCGCGGTGCACGATCGAGGCGTACGCCGTGGGCCGGCCGGGCAGCCACTCCCGGCCGCGGGTGAGGACCAGTTTCAGGACGGCCTCCCCGGGGGTGTGCCAGGCCGCCAGCAGCTCCTGCACCAGCCCCACCCACTCGTCGTGGGTGGGCGCGTCGATGTCGAGGGCTGCGGCCGAGGCGGCCAGCCGGTCCAGATGGTCGATGAGGTGCTCGGCCCGGGCCTGTCCGCTGTCGTCGGTGACGACCCGGGTGGAGTCGAAGCACCCGTCGCCACGGGTGACTCCCCAGTCGTCGGCCGTGAGCACCGGCTCATCCGCCGGGACCAGGCCACGCCCCAGCACGGCGACGAGCGGAGCGACCCCGCCCGGGGCTGCCCCGGTCACGTCAGGTCCCACGGTTGGACCTGGTCCTGCGCGGCGACATCGATGCCCGCGAAGACGATCGCGGCCAACGCTGCGGGTGCCGTCCGGGGCAGGTCGCCGGCCACGTCCGGAATCTGTTCGAGGCGGGCGTCGGGCAGTTCCGCGGCGAGGTCGGCCGCAGCGGCTCGCCCGGCGCGGTCGCCGGCCCCCACGACCAGCGTCACCGGAGCGGCGATCCGCGCCAGCGGGGCCTCCTGCGCCTCGTCGGCCATGGCTTTCAGGGCTCCCAACAGCCGATCCTTGTCCAGATTGCGGGCCGCGAGGGTGCGCCTGGGCATCATCCGCACCGCGGCCCGCTGCGCCGCCAGGGTGCGGCGGGAGGCATGCGCGGGAGGGGTGATCGCGACGACCGCGTCCACTCGGTCCGGGGCGGTCGCCGCGGCGCGCAGGGCCAGCCCGGCCCCGAGCCCCACCCCGACCAACGTGCCGGTGGCCGCCCCGTTTTCGTCCAGCGCCGTGATCAGACCCGCACCGGCGCCGGCGAGGCTGAACTCGACGCGCGCGCCGCCGGGCCGGGTGCCGCGCAGCCAGGGGCAGGCCGCGCCGACCCCGGGGGGCATCGCGACGATCAGGTCCTCCCATTGCAGGGGGGTCTGCCCGAGGTCGTGCGCGAAGACGAAGAACGGCGGTCTGCGCATGACCGTGACGCTATACCCCGGGGCCGGGCCCGGTGCCGCTCAGGCGGTCGCCGGCTCCGCCGTACGACGTCCGGCCCGGCCGCGCAAGGCGGCCAGCTTGGCGGCGGCCGCCGACGACGCGAAGGTCGCGGCCCAGCGGGCGCCCTGCGCCAGCGTGGCCGCCGGGCGGTCGCGCAGGTCGTCCCAGGCGCCGTTCGGCAGCGCGTAGACGAACACCTTGTGCCACACGCTGGCCAGCTGCTGCGGCATCGGGCCGGTCTCGTAGTGCAGCCCGTAGCGCTCGCAGATGGCCCGCACCCGCGGCGCGACCTCGATGTATTTGTTGCTCGGCACGTCGGGGAACATGTGGTGCTCGATCTGGTGGGACAGGTTGCCGCTCATCAGGTGGATGAGCCGGCCGCCGGAGATGTTCGCCGAGCCGAGGATCTGCCGCAGGTACCACTCCCCGCGGGTCTCCTCCTCGATCGACTCCTTGCTGAACGTGGCCACGCCCGAGGGGAAGTGCCCGCAGATGATGACCGCATTGCTCCACACGTTGCGGGCGGTGTTGGCCACGAGGTTCGCCGCCAGCGTCGGCACGAAGTTCGGGCCGGACAGCGCCGGGTGCAGCAGGTAGTCGCGGAACGCGTGCCGGGCGAACTTCTTGGCGGTCGCCGTCACGTCGGCCCGGAACGCGGCCTTCTCCTGCGGCGTGGCCTCGGGACGGTTCCGATCCACGTCGAGGTCGTACATCGCGATGCCCTCTTGGAAGATCACCGCGTTGATGAAGTTGACGATCGGCTGCGCCAGGTGCCTGGGCTCCCACGGCTGGTCCGGGTCGACCCGGATGATGCCGTAGCCGAGGTCGTTGTCCATCCCGATCACGTTCGTATACGTGTGGTGCAGCTGGTTGTGGGTGTATTTCCAGCCCTTGGCCGTGGCCACGTTGTCCCACTCCCACGTCGTGGAGTGGATCTTCGGGTCGCGCATCCAGTCCCACTGGCCGTGCAGGACGTTGTGGCCGATCTCCATGTTGTCCAGGATCTTGGCCACGGACAGGCCGACCGTGCCGGCGAGCCACGCGATCGGGTTGCTCGAGAACAGCAGGACGACGCGGGAGCCCAGCTCCAGGCGGTGATGGAAGGCGATGAGGCCACGGATGTACGCCGCGTCGGCCGCGCCGCGCGTCGCCAGCAGCTCCTCGCGCATGGCGTCGAGTTCGTGGCCGAGGGCGTCGATCTGCTGCGGCGTCAGGTGCCCGGCGGGGTCGGCCTCGCCGGACGGCTTGGGGGCCCAGTGCCGCTCCAACGTCGCCGCGGCGACGCGGGAGGGCAGGTCGTGGTGCCGGGCCTCGAACGGGGTGGGCGGGGCGGCTGCGGCGGAGTCGCGGGCGGCGGGGTACGCCGTAGCCGGCTGCGCCGCGGCGCCGTCGTAGCCGGCCAGATCGGCGGGCACGATCGGCTGCGGGGCGGTGAGCGTCATGGGGCTGTCCTCCAGGTCACAGATCTACGGTGCAGGGACCTGCGGCCGCATTGATGCAGGTCTGGACGACGATCTCGCCGTCCGGGGGGGCACTGGTCAGGTCCCCGGTGCGAAGGTCACGGACGCTGCCGGAGGTCAGGGAGGAGCAGCAGCCGAAGCAGATGCCCATCCGGCAACCGGACGGCATCAGCACCCCCATCTCCTCGCCCGCGTCGAGCAGCGGGGTGCTGCCGTCGGCCTGGACGGCCACGCCGGTGCGGGCGAACGAGACGACGCCGCCCTCGCCGACCGCGGCCAGCACGGGCTGATAACGCTCGACGTGCAGCGCGTCGGCGAGCCCGGCGGCGCCCCACAGCTCGTGCGCGGCGTCGAGCATCTCACCCGGGCCACACACCCAGGCCTGCCGCTCCCGCCAGTCGGGGACCAGCGCGTCCAGCGTGGTCGTCGTGCTCAGGTCGAGCCGGCCCCGCTCGCGAGTGTGCCAGGGGGTCAGCGTGATCTGGCCGGCCGCGGCGCGGTCCGCCAGCTCGGCGGCGAACAGCAGCGATGCCGCGTCGGGTCCACAGTGCAGATGGGCCACGTCGGCGCCCGCCGTACGGTCGTTGCGCAGCATCGCCAGGATCGGGGTGATCCCGCTGCCGGCGGTGAGGAAGAGCACCTTCGCGGGGGCGGGGCGCGTCATGACGAAGTCACCGGCCGCCTGCTCCAGCTGGACCAGCGCGCCGGGGGCGATCACGTCGACGAGGTGCCCGGACACGTGCCCGCCGCGCTTGACGGTGATCGAGATCAGGCCGTCGGCGGCGTCCACCGCATGGGTCAGCGAGTAGGACCGCCAGTGCCGCACGCCGTCGACGTCGACCCCGATCCGGACGAACTGTCCGGGCTCGTGGCCCGTCCAGCCGCGACCCGGCCGGATCAGCAACGTCGCGGCGTCCGGGCCCTCCATCGTGCGGGCCACGATCCTGCCGCGCAGCTGGCTGCCCAGGCGCAGCGGATCGATGAGATCGAGGTAGTCGGTGGGCAGCAGCGGGGTGGTCGCCCAGGAGGCGACCTTCAGCGCCGCGTCCCGGATCCGGAGGCCGCGGTGCTGCCGGGCATGGGGGAACTGCGTCATGGTGGCCACAAATCCAGTATTCGCTCCCAGAGGTGTAAATCCCTGACAGCATCGCGTGAATCGGACCGTGACTTCTATCATCTAGGGATGAATACCCCCTCCGCCGCCGCGGAGCCCGGCGACGCCGCGACATGGCGCCTCGACGAGGCGACGTACGAACGCATGCGATCGGTCCTCTCGGACGTCGCGGACGAGGCCGTAGCGACCATCATCGAGCAGGTCCCGAGCTATCGCGGGCCGTTCACCGGGCAGCGCGGCCAGCGGATCCGGGAGGCCGTCCAGCTGGCCCTCGACGTCTTCCTCAACATCGGCCTGCGGGAGACCCGCGAGGAGGTCGTCACCGCGGCGATGTCCCGGGCCACCATCGAGGCCTACGACCTCGGCCGCGGCGAGGCCCGCTCGGGTCGGTCGATGGAGGCGCTGCACTCGGCGTACCGGCTCGGCGCCCGCGTCGCCTGGCGCGGCCTGTCCCGCGAGGCGGTGGCCAGCGGGATGCCGGCGGCGGCGGTGCGTCAGTTCGCGGACCGGGTGTTCGCGTTCATCGACGAGCTGTCCGGGGCGAGCGTCGCCGGTCACGCCGACGAACTGGAGACCAGCGGGCGCGCCCAGGAGCGGCTGCTGGAGCGGATCGTGCGGGCGGTGGCGGCCGGGGAGGACCCCGAGGAGCTGCTGCGCCGCGCCGAACGCGCCGGCTGGGAGCCGCCGGCCACACTCACCGCGGTGCTGCTGCCCGCGCGCCGCGCCGGGGGGGTCCGCACCGGCCTGCACCCGCAGACCCTGCAGGCCACCGGGGACGTCCCGGGGCTGGACGACGACACCTCGCTGCTCCTCGTGCCGGACGTGCCGGCGACGATGCGCGCGACGCTGCACCGGCGCCTGGAGGGGCGCGGGGCGGTGATCGGGCCGACCCGGCCCTGGGCGCAGGCGCAGGCGTCGGTGGCGCGCGCGCTGCGGGCGGTTCAGCTCGTCGTCGACGTCGAGACCATCGACACCGACGAGCGGCTGGTCGACCTGGTGCTGCTCGCCGACGCCGAGGCGCACGCGGATCTGCGGGCCAGGGTGCTGCTGCCGCTGGCCGGGCTGCGTCCCGTCGCCCGGGCGCGGTTGGAGGAGACCCTGCGGTCCTGGCTGCTGCACCAGGGCAAGCGCGAGCGCGTCGCGGAGGACCTGTTCGTGCACGCCCAGACGGTGCGCTATCGGATGGGCCGGCTGCGCGAACTCTTCGGGGACGCCCTCGACGACCCCGCCACGGTGCTCGCCCTGACGGTGGCGTTGGGCACCCCGACGCGGCCGGTCGCGGCCTCGTCGAGTCAGCGGGTCGGCGGGGTCAGCGGGTCAGCGGGTCGGTGACGCGGCCCGCGGGCCCGGGCCGCCGAGGTGACCCATGCGGCCGGCGGCACCGGAGCCCCGGCCGAGCACACCGGCGTCGTACGCCGTGAGCACCGCGGCCCGCTCCGCGTCGGTCAGCCGCCCCGCCGCGACGGCGGCGTCGAGACGCTGCACCAGGGCGTCCCGGGAGCCGGCCTGATGCGCGGCCAGGAACGCCTGGAAGGTCTGCCGGATCTGGCTCTCCGGTTTGCCCAGTCGCGCCGCGAGCGCCTGGACCATGGCGGCGCGCATCGCGCCCGGCTTGGCCTTGGCCCCGGTGGCCGGGGGCTGCGGACGCTGTGCGCGGACGTCGTCGCGAGCCCCCGCCAGGGCCGTGCGCAGGGTGGCCTCGTCGACGCCGAGCGCGGCCGCCCAGCCGGCGAGCGAGCCGCTCTGCCCGGAGGCGTACGGGCCGGATGCCGACGCCGGGGCGCCGGGCGCGGTGGTGCTGACGGCGGCGACCGGGACGGCGGAGATCGCGAACGAGCCGCTGGCGGCCGCGGCGGTGACGCCGACGGCCGCCGCCACGAGGAGGCCGCCGATGCCGGCAGCCCATCGCTTGGTCCTGGTCACGGTGCACTCCTCTCCAGTTCCTGGATCGGCACCAGGTCAACCGTTCAAGAGTGCTCCGCAGATCACGTTTTGACCAGCCTCGCCCTGGTCCCGGGTCGGGCCCGCACAGCGCTGCGGCGCCGACCGGTCGGTCGGCGCCGCAGGCGGTAGCGGGCAGGCGGGTCTGACGCGCGCGTCAGACCCGCGCGTCAGACCCGGAAGGCGGAGACGCTGGACCGCAGCGCGCTGCTCATGCTCTCCAGCTCGTCCAGAGCCCCGCCCATCGCCTCGACGGTGCTGGTGGACTGTTCCGCCTTCCCGGCGATCTCGCCGATGTTGTGGGCGATCTCGGCGCTGCCGGTCGCCGCCTCGGCCACATTGCGGCCCATCTCGTTGGTGGTCGCGGTCTGCTCCTCCACCGCCGAGGCGATGGTCGATTGCGTGTCGTTGATCTGCGCGATGATGCTGGAGATCTCGCTGATCGCGGCCACCGCGGCCTCGGTGTCGATCTGGATCTGCTCGACCCGGTGACTGATGTCCTCGGTCGCCTTGGCGGTCTCCTGGGCCAGATCCTTGACCTCGTTGGCCACCACCGCGAAGCCCTTGCCGGCCTCCCCGGCCCGAGCCGCCTCGATCGTGGCGTTGAGCGCCAGCAGGTTCGTCTGCTCGGCGATGCTCGTGATGGCCTTGACGACCTGCCCGATCTCCGCACTGGACTCCCCCAGCTTGGCCACCGTCGCATTCGTCTGGTCCGCCACGGTCACGGCGGAGGCCGCCACTCCCGCCGCGTCCTGCGCGTTCTTGGCGATCTCCCGGATCGACGCCGTCATCTCCTCGGTCCCGGCCGCGACGGTCTGCACATTGCTCGAGACGTTCTGCGCCGACCCCGACACGTGGGCGGCCGCACTGGCCGCGCCCTGGGCCTGGTCGATGACGGTACGCGCCGAGTCGTGCAGACTCGCCACCGCCCCGGCGACCCGGTCCGCGGTGCCCGTGACCTCGGTCATCAGGCCACCGATCTGGGCCAACGAGGCATCCAGCGCCCGGGCGGCCCGACCGGTTTCGTCACGGGAGGTCACGTCGGTGCGCTGGGACAGGTCGCCACGGCTCGCGGCGGCGGCGACACCCTCGATCCGACCGAGCCCGCGGACCATCGTGTGGGCGATCCGCAGGGCAAGCACCACGGCCACGGCGATGCCGACCAGGGCCATCGCGACCATGACGAGTTGCGCCGTCCGGGCGGTGTCCTTGGCGTCCTGCTCCGCCTGCGCCGCGGTCGCGGCCTTCAGCGCGATGATCTTGTCGAGGTTCGCCGCCAGCTGCGTCGACAACGGGGCGAGAGTCTGGCCGCGCAGTGTGTTGCCCTCGGCGACCTTCCCGGCCGCGAACAGGGCGTTGACGTCGTCCATCGCCTTCTTGTAGTCGGCCATCTGCTGCGCGACCTGGCGCGCCGTCGCCTGCTCGTCCGTGGTCAGGTCGGCCCGCTGAGCGAAGGACTGGGCGTCCTTGATCGCCTGAGCCAGCGCCGCGTCGCGCTGGTCCCCCTGGGTCTTCTTGGCGGCCGGATCGGTCTGCAACTGCGCGCTCGCGGCCAGGAAGCGGACCGAGACGAAGTTGTACTTCAAGGCCGACGCCTTGGTCAGGCCCTCCACGTCGCGGGACGACATCTGGATGTTCAGGTCGGCGACGGTGCGTACCGATGAGACGCCGACAGCCCCCACCGCCAGCGTCGTCACGGCGACGAGAGCGATAAGGCTGAGGATCTTGCCGACCGTACCCATGGCGTGGAATCGCGAGGCGAGCGTCGCGCGTGGGGAATCGCCGGTGGGGTTCGCCGTCATGGTGTCCTCCGAGGGGTGAAACGTCGTTGGCACCATGTGGTTCGGCAGCGGGCCGGTCATGCTGAGCACAGCAGGCCGCCCATACTGATGAGCGTGCCCGCACCGCAACCGGATCGCGCCGCGCTCGCCGCCATCGCCGACCTCTTGTCCCGGCGTGCCGTGGCCGTGCTGACCGGTGCCGGAATGAGCACCGAGTCGGGCATCCCCGACTACCGGGGACCCGACGGGACGCGACGGGTGCGCCCGATGGAATACGCCGAGTTCGTCGGTTCCGCGGCCGCCCGACAGCGGTACTGGGCCAGGGCGTACGTCGGGTGGGCGCGCTTCTCTGCCGCCCGGCCCAACGCGGGGCATCGCGTGGTGGCGGCGCTGCAGCGCACCGGCCATCTGGGCCCGATCGTCACCCAGAATGTGGACGGGCTGCACCAGGAGGCGGGCGCCACCGACGTGCTGGAGCTGCACGGCACCCTGGCGGTGGTCCGCTGCCTGACCTGCGAGGACCGCAGCCCGCGCGACGTCGTCCAGGCGCGGCTGGCGGCCGCGAACCCCGGCTTCGGCTCGACCGACGACGACCCCCGCGCGCTGGGGCGGATCCAGCCCGACGGCGACGTGGCGCTCGCCGACCACGCCGTACGGTCCTTCCGTCTGGTCCGGTGCCGGTCCTGCGGCGCGGACACCCTCAAACCCGACGTCGTCTACTTCGGCGAGTCGGTGCCCAAGGAGCGGGTGGCGCTGGCCTATGCGGCCGTCGAGGCCGGCTCGGCGCTGCTGGTGCTCGGCTCGAGCCTGCAGGTGATGAGCGGCTATCGGTTCGTGCGGCACGCCCACAAACGGGGTACCCGTGTGGCGATCATCACACGGGGCAAGACCCGGGGCGACGCCGAGGCGACCCACCGGCTCGACGCCGGGCTCGGCGAGTCCCTGGTGGCGCTGGCCGCCGCCCTCGGGGTGACCGACGACTTCGGCGCGGTGGTCGACGGTGAGTACGCCACCGGCCTGCCGCTCGGCCTGGTCTGAGCGGGCCTGGCGGTGACGTTGGACCTGCGGGCCGACTGCTCGCGCTGCGCCGGGCTGTGTTGCGTGGCGCTGCCCTATCAGCGCTCGGCCGACTTCCCGGAGTCCAAACCGGCCGGGCGGCCCTGCCGGCACCTGGGCGCCGGCGCGGCGCCGTACGCCTGCGGCATCCACGACCGGCTCGCCGCGGACGGGTGGCGCGGCTGCGTCGCCTTCGACTGCGCCGGCGCCGGCCCGCACACCGTGCAGGTCAGCTACGGCGGCCGCGGCTGGGATGCGGCCGGCTCGCGCGCGGCCCCGGAGTTGCCCGACGCGGGCGCGGCGTTCGCCGCCGAGCAGTTCGCCACCTTCCGGGCGCTGCTGCCGATCTTCGAGCTGGCCTGGTACGTCGCGCAGGCGCGCACCCTGACCGCTCCCGACGGGCGCGCCCCCGACGCCGGCCTCGCCGCCGAGCTGGCCCACGCCGCGGACCGGATCGAGTCGGCCGCCGCAGCGCCGCCCACCGAGCTCACGACGTACGACCCGGCGCCCCTGCACGCGCTGGTCGCGGGGCTGCTGCGCCGAGCCGCGGCCGGGGTCCGCGAGGCCTGCGCGAGCCGCCGCCCGTTGTCCGCGGACAGCCTGCGGGTGAGCCGCCGCGCGCCCGGCGCCGACCTGGCCGGCCGCACCCTGCGCGGCAAGGATCTGCGCGGAGCCGACCTCACCGGGGCCGTGATGCTCGGCGCGGACCTGCGCGGCGCGGACCTCGACGGCGCCTGCCTCCTGGGTGCTGACCTGCGCGGCTGTCGTTATGACGAAGATCTGAGTCGGCGGGCCGTCTTCACCCCGCCCGGCCTGTCCGCGTGAGCCACCCCACCCCGCCGGTCGGCGAGACCGGGCCGGCCTCGATGCCGCCCGGACCGCACCGGCTGACTACGCTGACGGCAACGGCGACCCCCTGTGGTGAAGGAGACGACGGCATGAGCGAAATCAGCCGGATCGAACTGGACGGCACGACCTACGAAGTCCCCATCATCGAGGGGACGGAGCACGAGAAGGCCATCGACATCAGCGGGCTCCGCGCGAAGACCGGCTACATCACGCTGGACGACGGCTACGGCAACACCGGCTCGTGCAAGTCGGCGATCACCTACATCGACGGCGACGCGGGCATCCTGCGCTACCGGGGCATTCCGATCGAGGACATCGCGGGCCGCAGCTCCTTCGTCGAGGCCGCCTGGCTCGTCATCTTCGGGCGGCTGCCCACCATCGAGGACCGGGAGCGGTTCGCCCATCTGCTCACCGAGAACTCGATGCTCGATGAGAACATGCGCAAGCACTTCGACGGCTTCCCCACCTTCGCCCCGCCGATGGCGATCCTGTCGGCCATGATCAACACCCTGTCGGCGCACAACGACGACGTGTGGCACGCCGATGACGAGGAGTCCGTCGAGCGCGCGGCGGCGGTGCTGATGAGCAAGGTCCGCACGATCGCGGCCGCGTCGTACAAGTCGAGCATCGGCGAGCCGATCGTCTACCCGCGCTATGACCTGAAGTACGTCGAGAACTTCCTGCACATGATGTTCTCGGTGCCCTATCGCAACTACGAGCCGACCGAGACCGAGTCGAAGGCGCTCAACCTGTTCCTGTTGTTGCACGCCGACCACGAGCAGAACTGCTCGACCTCGACGGTGCGGATGGTGGCCTCTTCGGAGGCCAACATGTTCGCCTCCTGCTCGGCCGGCGTCTGCGCGCTGTGGGGGCCGCTGCACGGCGGTGCCAACGTCGCGGTCATCGAGATGCTGGAGAAGATCCGCGAGTCCGGGATGGACGTCAAGGAATACGTCCGCAAGGTCAAGGACAAGGAGAGCGGCGTCAAGCTCATGGGCTTCGGGCACCGCGTCTACCGCAACTTCGACCCGCGCTCCAAGATCCTGCGCGAGGCGGCGGAGGACCTGCTCGAGGAGATGAAGATCGAGGACCCGCTGCTCGACCTGGGTCACGACCTGGCCGAGGCGGCGCTGTCGGACGATTACTTCGTCGAGCGCAAGCTCTACCCGAATGTCGACTTCTATTCGGGCATCATCCTGCGGGCGCTGGGCATCCCGCTGAACATGTTCACGGTGATGTTCGCGATCGGCCGGATGCCCGGCTGGATCGCCAACTGGAAGGAGATCCACGAAGACCCCAAGGGCCGCATCTACCGGCCGCGTCAGGTCTACGTGGGCCCGGTCGACCAGAAGTGGGTGCCCCGTGAGGACCGCAAGTACGCGCCGCTGCTCCCGCCGAAGAACGGCACCGGCAAGCACTGACTCTGCCCTGGTACGGGCGGGCTTCCTTCGGGGGGTCCGCCCGTACGGCGTACCGGGACCCCGTGCGGGCACAATGGCCGCCATGCCACGCCCCGTGCTGCGGACCGAGCGGATTGAGCTGCGACCGCTCACGATGGAGCACCTCCCCCTGCTTGTGGACCTGGACGCCGACCCCGAGGTGCTGCGGCACATCCTGGGGCGGGCCCGCACCGAGGCGGAGGCCTGCGACTTCTGGGGACCGATCTGCGGGGACGCCTATGCCGACCATCTTGGCCTGGGGTTTTGGGTGGGGTTCGCCCTCGGCACCGAGGACTTCCTCGGCTGGTGGGACGTCAGCCCCGCGCGCGGCGACCTGTACGACGAGGCGGGCCGGCCGATCGTGCCGGTGCGGGCGGAGGCCGGCTGGCGACTGCGCCGGGAGTTTTGGCGGGCGGGGTTGGCCAGCGAAGGTGCTGCGGCCCTGTTCGCGCACGGTTTCGCGGTCGGGCTTGAGGTGATCCGGGCCGAGACGATGGCGGTCAACCTGGCCTCACGCGGCGTGATGCGACGGCTCGGGATGCGGCACGTGCGCACCGACGTACGGTCGTGGCCCAATCCGCTACCCGGGGCGGCCGAGGGCGAGGTGATCTACGAGATGCCCCGCGAGGAGTGGCTGCGGCGGCGTGGAAGGATCGAGCCATGAAGTACGTCGACAACAAGGTGGTCCTCATCGGGACCGGCGCGGTAGGCATGGCTTACGCCTTCGCCGTCGCCAATCAGGGGCTCGCCGACGAACTGGTCCTCATCGATCTCAACGAGCGCAAATCCCGAGCGGACGTGCTCGACCTCAACCACGGCGAGGCGTGGGCGCCGACTCCGGTGTCGGTGTCCTTCGGGGATTATGACGACTGCCGCGACGCGGCGATGGTCGTCATCTGCGCCGGGGTCGCCCAGCGGCCCGGCCAGACGCGCCTGGAGCTGCTGGAGACCAACCTGCGCATCTTCCGCGACATCGTGGACCGCGTCATGGCGACGGGTTTCGACGGGATCTTCCTCGTGGCCACCAACCCGGTCGACATCCTGACCTATGCCACGTGGCGGTTCAGCGGGCTGCCGTCCGCGCAGGTCCTGGGCTCGGGCACCACGTTGGACACGGCCCGGTTGCGATTCAACCTCGCGCAGTTCTTCGAGGTCGCCACCACCAATGTGCACGCCACGATCATCGGCGAGCACGGCGACTCCGAGCTGCCGGTCTGGAGCGCCGCCTCCGTCGCCGGGCGGTCGATCCACCGGCGGCTGGCGCAGCGCCCCGAGCTGGGCGCCGAGCTGGAGCGGATCTTCGCGGCGACCCGGGACGCGGCGTACGACATCATCGACGCCAAGGGCTCGACCAGCTACGGCGTGGGCATGGCGCTGGCTCGGATCACGCGCGCGATCATGCGCAACGAGAAGGTGACGCTGCCGGTGTCGGCGCTGCTGGAGGGCGAATACGGGCATCGGGATGTTTACATCGGCGTCCCCACCAGCGTGGGTCGCCGTGGCGTCCGGCAGATCATCGAACTCGACCTGGACGAGGCCGAGCAGGCGGCGTTCGACGCCAGCGTCGCCAGTCTGGTGGCCGCGATGGCCCCGGCGCGGGCGGACGGAAGCCTACCGGCCGCGATCTGACGCCAGGTCTCACCCATTGGGGCGAGTTACCCACCGTGTTCGGTGGGTAACTCGCCCCAACTCAGTGCGGTCGATCTGGTCGATCTGGTCGAGCTGGTTGCCTGCGTCTTTAGAGCGCCTCGACCTCGGCCTTGATGGCGTCGAGCTTGTCCTGGCCGATCATCGGGCCAGCCATGCCCATGGCCTGCGCGGCCGTCATGCCCTTGGCCATCCCGATCATCGGGTTGCTGGTCAGGCCGGGCGCGTACTTGTCGAAGATGCCGACGACCTCGGGGTCGTCCAGCAGGTCGCCCAGCGTGGTGGTGTTGACGTCGTACTTCGCCATGCGATCTCCTCTGCTTGGCCGGACCTTGCGCCCGGTGGGCTGCCTTCATCGTGCCTGATCAGGCCCCGATGGGCGCGCCGATCGACCGCGACATTCGTCACGTGGCACGAGAGGCGCCTCCCCCGGGGGGCAGGGAACTCCCGTCCAGTCGAGAGTCGTCTCGCCGCCATAGGAGGCGCCTCCCCCGGGGGGCAGGGAACTCCCGTCCAGTCGAGAGTCGTCTCGCCGCCATAGGAGGCGCCTCCCCCGGGCGGCAGGGAACTCCCGTCCAGTCGAGAGTCGTCTCGCCGCCATAGGAGGCGCCTCCCCCGGGGGGCAGGGAACTCCCGTCCAGTCGAGAGTCGTCTCGCCGCCATAGGAGGCGCCTCCCCCGGGCGACACGTTCGTGCCCTTTGAGCGTCTTCCTCGCACTCCGGCTCCGGCGGGACTCGCTGCGCTCGCCCCACCTCCGCCTGCGCGCTTCGTCAGACGTTCTGTGGGAAGCCCAGGTTCAGGCCGCCGTGGCTGGGGTCCAGCCAGCGGGCCGTCACGGCCTTCGTACGGGTGAAGAAGTGCACCCCCTCCATGCCGTGCGCGTGCGTGTCGCCGAACAGCGAGTTCTTCCAGCCGCCGAAGCTGTAGTACGCCATGGGGGTCGGGATCGGCACGTTCACGCCCACCATGCCGACCTGCACCTCACGCTGGAACCGCCGGGCCGCGCCACCGTCGTTGGTGAAGATCGCCGTACCGTTGCCGAACTCGTTGCCGTTGATCAGGGCCAGGCCCTCGTCGTACGACGACACCCGCACCACCGACAGCACCGGCCCGAAGATCTCCTCGCGATAGATCGACATCTGAGGCGTCACCGCATCGAACAGCGTCGGCAGCACGAAGAACCCATCCTGCGAACCGCCGACCCACTCGCCAGCGCGCCCGTCGACGACCAGCCGCGCCCCCGCGGCCTCGCCCGCGTCGATGTAGCCGGTCACCTTGTCGCGGTGCGCGCCGGTCACCAGCGGCCCCATGTCGACGCCCTCGGCCATGCCCTCGCCGGTGACGAGCTTGCCCATCCGGTCGCGGATCTTGCCGATCAGCTCATCCGCGATCGAGTCGACGGCCAGCAGCACCGAGATCGCCATGCACCGCTCGCCCGCGGCGCCGAAGCCCGCGTTGACGGCGGCGTCGGCGGCCAGGTCCAGGTCGGCGTCGGGGAGCACCAGCATGTGGTTCTTCGCCCCGCCGAGGGCCTGCACCCGCTTGCCGGACAGGACGCCCTTCTCATAGATGTACTTCGCGATCGGCGTCGACCCCACGAACGAGATCGACTTGACCGTCGGGTTGTCCAGCAGCGCGTCCACGGCCTCCTTGTCGCCGTGCACGACGTTCATCGCCCCGTCCGGCAGGCCCGCCTCGCGCCACAGGTCCGCGATCGCCAGGGTGGCGCTCGGGTCCTTCTCGCTCGGCTTGATGATCACCGCGTTCCCGCAGGCCACGGCCACCGGCACGAACCACAGCGGCACCATCGCCGGGAAGTTGAACGGGCTGATGACCCCGACGACCCCCAGCGGCTGCAGGATCGAATAGGCATCGACGTCCGTCGAGACGTTCTCGCTGAACCCGCCCTTGAGGAGGTGCCCGATGCCGCACGCGAAATCGGCGACCTCCAGGCCCCGGTTGATCTCACCGACCGCATCAGGGAACGTCTTGCCGTGCTCGGCCACGATGATCTTCGCGATCTCCTCGCGGCGCTCCCGGAGCAACTCGCGGAAGGCGAACAGCACCTGGGTACGCCGCGCGATGGAGGTGTTCCCCCACTCGGTCGCGGCCGTGGCGGCCTTGGCGACGACCTCATCGACCAGTGCCCTGCTCGCGAAGTCGACCCGCCCGGTGACCTCGCCGGTGGCCGGGTTGTAGACCTCGCCGGTCCGCTCGGCGGAGCCGGTCCAGGAGGCGTGCCCGATCAGGTGGGTGATGCGCGTGGTCACGGTGGGATTCCCTTCGAGAGTCAGATTCGTACGTCGTGAGGGGCGGGCAGCACGGATCAGTGCTGGTGCAGCGGCAGGCGGGGGTCGACCTTCTGGTAGTCCCAGGTGGTTCGGACCCAGGCGTGCGCGGGGTCGTCGCAGATCAGCCAGACCCGCGTCGCGCCCGGGCCGGCCATCACGTTGAGGTAGTACATGTCATAACCGGTCGGCGCCATCGACGGCCCATGCCAGCCGTGCGGGATCAGCACCGCATCGCCACTGCGTACTTCTGCAAGCAGATCCATCGGCCGCTCGTCGGCGCCGTAGACGCGCTGATAGCCCATCGGGTCGGGGGTCCCGGCGCCGGCACCGGCCGCCGCGGCGAACGCGGGTTCAGTACGCAGTTCGTAGTAGTAGATCTCCTCCAGCGCGGACTCCACGCCCTCGATGTCGGTGTCGTGCTTGTGCGGCGGGTAGCTGGACCAGTTGCCCGCCGGCGTGATGACCTCGCACGCGATGATCGAGTCGGCCGCCACCGCGTCCGGCGTACCGAAGTTCTGCACCTGCCGCGACGCCTGCCCGGCGCCGCGCAGCTCCACCCCGACCGCGTCCGCGGGCACGTAGGCGCACGGGAAGGCCCGTCGCGCCGTGGCGTGCGGCAGCGCGATGCGGCCGTCGGTCAGCGCGGTCACGGTGAACTCGGCGTCGCGCCCGACGTACGCCGAGTCGGTCGGGCCCGCGAACGGATCGACGCGACCGGCCAGGTCCACCGCGAACGCCTCGGCGCCCGCCCCACCGGCCCCGGCCTCGGACCCGACCCGCGCCGTCACCCGGAACGACCCGGCCAACGGCAGCACGATCCACTCCCAGGCGCCGGTGGCGACGGTGCGGGACTGACCGGCCGCCAGGGTCGCGGTGCGCAGCCCGGTGCACTGCCATTCGGGCAGGTCACCGGGGCTGATCACCAGGTCGTACGCGCCATCGCCCGCGGTCCCGGACCGGCGGAACCACTCACTCATGACTGCTCCTTCGTCGGCGGATCGAGATGTCCCGGCCCGGGCCCGTGCACCAGGGCCGCGGCGCGGTCGACGGCGCCGGCCACATCACCGTCGGCCGGATAGAGCAGGGTGCGCCCGACGACGAGGCCGAGCGCGGTCGGGCTGGCGAGGGCCTGCGCCCACGCGGCGTACGCCTCCTGCGCCCGCTCCCCCGGGTCGCCCCCGAGGAGCAGTACCGGCAGCGTCGTGGCGTCGAGCACCCGGTCCATGTCGGGCACGACGGGCAGCTTCAGCCAGGTGTACGCGCTGGTCGCCCCTAACCCGGCCGCGACGTGCATGGATCGGATCACCGAGTCGGGGTCGAGCAGGTTGCGCACGGCGCCCGCGGCGGACCGTTGCGACCAGAACGGCTCCACCATTGCGACCAGCCCGCGGTCGGCGAGCTCGGTCACGGCGCGGGCGCTGGCCTCCAGCGTCGCGGCTGACGCCGGGTCGGTGAGGCAGATGCGGGTGAGCATCTTGCCGCCCTCCAGGCGGTTCGCGGCGATGGCCTCGGCGGTGTAGCCGGTGAAGCGGTCGTCGAGCTCGTACGCCGCCCCGGCCAGACCGCCGCGGTTCATCGAACCGAAGGCGACCTTGTCCTCCAACAGGCCGAGCAACAGCAGGTCCTCCAGGATGTCGGCGGTGCCGAGCGCCCCGTCGACGCCCGGCCGGGACAGCGCCACCGCAAGACGGCGCAGCAGGTCGGGGCGGGAGGCCATGGCGTCGGCGTCGCCGGCCACGGCCAGGGCGCCGCGAGCCGGGTGGTCGGCCGCGATGATGAGCAGCCGGCCGTCCTCGCGCAGCAGCCGGCGACGGCGCCGGGCCGTCCAGGCGGCGGTGACGGCGTCGGGGTGTTCGGCGCGGCGCCGCGCGAGGCCGGCGATCGCCGCGTCGTACGGCGTGCCGAGCAGCGGGGACCCGGTCACGGCGTCACCCCGGCGCGCCCGCCGGCCGCCACCAGGGCCGCGACCTGGGCCTCGTCCGGCATCGCGGTGGCGCACTCCAGGCGGGAGGCCACCAGGGCCCCGGCGGCGTTGGCGAAGGTCAGGATGCGCTCCAGGCCCCACCCCGACAGCAGCCCGTGGCACAACGCGCCGCCGAACGCGTCGCCCGCGCCCAGGCCGTTGACCACGTCGACGGGCGTCGGCGGCACGACCACACACTCGCCCGCGGCGGTCTTGCCGAGCACGCCGCGCGGGCCCATCTTGACGATCGCGATCTCCACGCCGCGCTCCAGCAGGGCGTCGGCCGCCCGCTCCGGCTCGGTCTCGCCGATGGCCACGCGGCATTCCTCGCGGTTGCCGACCGCGACCGTGCACTCCTCCAGCGCGGCGCGGATCTGCCCGGAGGCGTTGGCCTCGTCGTCCCAGAACTGGGGCCGGTAGTCCAGGTCCAGCACCGTGTGGGTGCCGCGGCCCCGGGCGGCCCAGGCGGCGCGATGCGCGGCCCGGCTCGGCTCGCGGGACAGGCCGGTCGCGGTGGCCCAGTAGACGCGGGCCTCGCGGATCGCGGCCAGCGGCATCTCCTCGGGGGTGAGGAGGAGGTCGGGCGCGACGGGGTGACGGTAGAAGTACAGCGGGAAGTCGTCGGGAGGAAAGATCTCGCAGAACGTCACCGGCGTCGGATAGGCCGTCACGCCCCCGACGTAGCGGTCGTCGACGCCCAGCTCGCGCAGGCTCCGCTTGACGAATGCTCCGAAGGGGTCCTCGCCCGTCGCGCTGATCAGCGCCGACGTGTGCCCATAGCGCGCGGCGGCGACGGCCACATTCGCGGCGCTGCCGCCCAGGAACTTGCCGAACGTGGTGACGTCCTCCAGGCCGAGGCCCACCTGCATCGGGTAGAGGTCGACGCCGCACCGACCGATGGCGATGAGGTCGTACGGCGCCTGGGCCTGCCCGGTCATCGTCTCGCCCTTCCTGCGGGGTGCATCCTCGGCATCTTGGCCGCCGTGGGCCGCCGTGGGCCGCCGTGCCGCCACTGGCCTTGCCGTCCCGCCAATTTCTTGGCCGTCCCACTGCTCCCACCCTGCCGGACGCGCCGGGCAAGTGTCAAGACTTTGTCAGCACATATTAACGTTAGGCCGTGACTGGCAGGTAGGCGGCTCGCGCGCAGTACTGTCCGTCCGCAGCCGACAGACCCCCGGCCCAACCGCGCCGAGGGTCTGCTCTGTCAACGGTCCCGGTGCCAGAAAGCGGGGTGTCAGCGGTCCCGGTATCGGCCAAGCGGGGTGTCAGCGGCCGCGGTTCTTGCGTTCGTCGAGGATGATCGCAACCACGATGATCGCGCCCTTAACGAAGATCTTCATGAACGGCGAGACGCCCATGAGGTCGAGACCGTTGTCGATGACCTGGATGATCAGCGCACCGACCAGGGTGCCCCAGACGGTGCCGACACCGCCGTTGAAGGACGTGCCGCCGATGACCGTCGCCGTGATCGCGTCCAGCTCCAGCATCTGGCCGAGCGTCGGCTGACCCGAGCCGACCCGGGCCGCGAGGATCATGCCGCCGAGGCCCGCGAGCACACCGATGAAGGTGTAGATGCCGACCTGGACCCGGCCGATGTTGATGCCGGACACCCGGGCGGCCTGGTCGTTGCCACCCACGGCATAGACGTGCCGGCCGAACCGGGTGCGTTCCAGGATCACCCAGGTGATGACCGCGACGATCGCGAGCAGCCAGATCGGCACGGGGATGCCGAGGATGCTGCCCTGGCCGAGGAAGTTGAACTGCGGGTGCAGGTTGGAGACGGGGCGGCCGTTGGTGTAGATGTACGCGAGCCCGCGAGCCATCGACATCATGCCCAGCGTCATCACGAACGGCGCGATCTTGAAGTAGGCGATGATCGAGCCGTTCACGAACCCGACCAGAGCCCCGACGACGAGCCCGGCGACGATCGAGACGAAGATCGGCATCGCCGGGTAGTTGAACTGCGAGCCGGCCGTGCCCTGAATCTGGGCCAGGCTGCCCGCCACGACGGCGGCCAGCGCCACCGTCGAGCCGACCGAGAGGTCGATGCCCTTGGTGATGATGGCGAACATCATCCCCAGCGCGATGATCGCGACGGGCGCGACCTGCACGATGATGTTGAAGATGTTCTGCGGGCCTAGCGAGTTGCCCTTGGTCAACACGGCGAAGGTGATGACGACCAGGGCGAGCACCAGGACGATCCCGTATTTGCGCAGGATCGCCCCGGCGTCAAGCGAGCGACGCTCCTCCTCCGGGGCGGGGGGCGGAGGGCCCGCCGGAGCGGGCGCAGGGGCGGGGGTAGACGTGGACATCGCAGCCCTTCCTCACACGGACACGGCCGTGGTGTCCAATTGCATGATCTTTTCCTGGGTCGCCTCGGCCCGGCTCAATTCGCCGGTGACGTCGCCCTCACACATCACGAGGATGCGGTCGCTCATGCCGAGAACCTCGGGCATCTCCGAGCTGACCATGATGATCGCCTTGCCCTGTCCGGCCAGCTTGCTCATCAACCGGTGGATCTCCGACTTCGCACCGACGTCGATGCCGCGGGTGGGCTCGTCGATCATCAGGATGTCGGGCAGGGTCAGCATCCAGCGGGCGATGAGCGCCTTCTGCTGATTCCCGCCGGACAGGTTCTGGATGAGCTGATCCAGGTGCGGTGTCTTCACCCGCAAAGCGGCCCGCTGGGCCTCGGTGTCGGTCTTGATTCGGGCACGCTGCAGCAACCACTTCGGGCTGTACTTCGGCAGGGCCGCCGCGATCATGTTGTCGCGGACCGACAGCACGCCCATGATCCCGGTGGCCTTGCGGTCCTCGGTCAGCAGCGCCAGATCGGCCCTGATCGCATCGGCGGGGCTGGTGATCTTCACCGGTTTGCCGTGCACGAGAATCTCGCCCGACTCGGCCTTGTGAATGCCGAAGATCGTCTCCAGCACCTCCGTGCGACCGGCGCCCATCAGCCCCGCCAGGCCGAGGATCTCGCCCCGGCGCAGCTGGAAGCTCACGTCCTTCACCAGCGGACCGCGCCGCAGACCGCGCACCTCCAGGACGACCTCGCCGATCGGCGCCTCCTCCTTGGGGAACATCTGCGTCAATTCGCGGCCCACCATCAACGTGATGAGCTTGTCGCGGTCCAGCTCCGCGGCGGGCAGCGTCTTGATGAGCTGGCCGTCCCGGAAGATGGTCACGTAGTCGGAGATCTTGAAGACCTCGTCCATCTTGTGGGTGATGTAGATGATCGCGACATTGCGCTCGGTGAGCTTGCGGATCATCTCGTGCAGGTGCGCGACCTCGCGCTCGGTGATCGCCGAGGTCGGCTCGTCCATGATGATGAGGCGAGCGTCGTAACTGATCGCCTTGGCGATCTCGACCATCTGTTGCTGGGCGACCGAGAGCGACTTCAACTGGGCCTTGGGATCGATGGTGATGCCCCACTCGCGCAACAGATCGCGCGTCATCGCGTCCATGACCCGGCGGCTGACCAGGCCCCAGCGGTTCTTGGGCTCGCGCCCCAGATAGATGTTCTCCGAGACGGTCATCTCCGGCACGGGGGCGAGCTCTTGATGGATCATCGAGATGCCGAGTCCCAACCCGGTCTTGGTATCCCGGATCTTGACGTCCTGCCCCTCGAAAGTAATCGTGCCCGCGTCCTCGGCGTACATGCCGATGAGCACCTTCATCAGGGTGGACTTTCCCGCCCCGTTCTCCCCCATCAGGGCGTGCACGGTGCCCGGTCGGACTTCCAGATCGACGTTGTCGAGGGCCACGACACCCGGAAAGGTCTTCCGGATGCCCTTCATCTCCAGTAGATATTCGTCGGCCATGACCTCTCACGCTTCGGGTGTCGGCGACATCGGCGGGTACGGCGCAGCGAGCGGGCGCTCCTGATGCGCGGGGGTGGGGCCTCGTGTCGAGACGGGCCCCACCCCGCGGCGTACGGCGACCGGCTACGGCCGGCGCCAGGTCACTTGGCGGCGAACTCGTCCGCCTTGTCCTTCGTCACCAGCTGGTAGGGCACGTTGACGAAGCCGGGGACCTTCTCCTTGTTGTAGAGCTGCACGATCGCGTCGATCCCGCCGGCGCCCTGGCCCTTGGCGTCCTGGAACACGGTGACCGCCAGCTCGCCGGCCTTGAGCGCCTTGAGCGCATCGGCGGTGGCGTCCACGCCGCCGACCTTGACGCTGGACAGCTTGTTGGCGTTCTTCAGCGCCTGGATCGCGCCGAGCGCCATCTCGTCGTTGTTGGCGCAGATCGCGTCGATCTGCTTGCCCGACTGCAGCCAGTTCTCGGTGATCGACAGGCCCTTGTCGCGCTTCCAGTTGCCGGCCTGCTCCAGGACGACGGTCATGCCGACCTTCTGCGCCACGTCCTTGCAGCCCTTGGTGCGCTGCACGGCGGCCTCGTTGGCCGGGTCGCCGATGAGGATCGCGACGTTGCCCTTGTTGTTCAGCTGCTTGGCGAGCTCGGTCATCTCCAGCGTGCCGGCGACGATCGAGTCGGACCCGACGTACGGCACGCCGTCGGGGCGGCCGGTCGGGTTGCGGTTGACGTAGGCGAGCGGGATGTTGGCGCCGGTGACCTTCTGGGTCATCGGGGCGGCGGCGTCCGTGTCGACCGGGATGATCAGGATGCCGTCGACCTTCTGGGCGACGAAGTTCTCGACCTGGCCGAGCTGGGTGGCCGCGTTCTCCTCGGCGGAGACGATGTCGACCGTGACGCCGGCGTCGGCCGCGCGCTTCTTGATGCCGTCCGCGACGTTCTGCAGGAACTGGTCCAGGATCGGGAACGCGACACCGATCTTCAGCTGCTTGCCGTCCTTGGGCTTGATCGCGGGGCCCATCGTGTACGTCGTGCTCGCGGCGGGTGCCCCGGCCGCGGGGGTGCTGCCCCCGGCGCTGGTTCCGCTGCCCGAGCCCGTGGTGGTCGGCGCGGCGGTCGAGCCGCAGCCTGCCAGGAGTCCGGAGGCGGCGAGCGCGACGCCCGCCATCTTGAGTCCGTGCTTCATTGCCACTTCCCTCTCTGGCCCGACGAGGTGTTCCCGCCTTCGCCGATCGTCCGGCCACGTCATCGTGACCGATCATCAGCGACCGTAGTCACCCGTAGGGATGGATGTCAATACATATGAACAATGTCGTGACGCATCACGCAAACCGGCCGATGGGCCCCGACGCGCGACCCCGCAGCGCTGGACAGTGAGCGGGCGGGGCGTCAGGCGCCGAGCTCCTTGGCGATACGTTCGCGCATCGCGACGTGGATGTCATCGGCGCGCTCCTCCCAGCCGAACACGCAGACGCTGACCGGCCCGTCGTAGTCGGTCTCGCGAAGGTAGCCGAAGACCTCGTCCCAGGGGACCTCGCCGTTGCCGATCTCGTTGTGCTGGTGGATCCGGGCGTCGACGCCGGGCGGGTTGACGATGTAGCGGTTCCCGACGTTGGCCAGGTGGTTGTAGACGTCGGCGATGTGGACGTGGCGCAGGCGGTCCCCGGCGTAGGCCATCATCGCGGCCGGGTCGCCGGCGCCCTGGCTCAAGTGGTACAGGTGCGGGCAGCAGAACTCGTAGTTGAACCAGTCCCGGTCGACACCGCGGACGATCCCGACGGCGCGCTCGTTGGTCTCGACGAAGTCGTAGGGGTGCGCCTCGATGGTGCACTCGATGCCGTACTTCTCGAAGTCGGGCGCGAGTTCCTCGATGCTCCTGAAGAACTGGTGCTCCGACGTGAGCGGCTGGGTCGGGTCGCCGGACAGCTCGGTGGCGATCAGCGGCACCTCCAGCTCGTGTGCTATCTGCAGCAAGCGCCGGAAGTTGCGGACCTGCACCTGCCGTTCCTGCTCGTCCGGGCTGGCCCAGTTGAACACCGGGTTGAAGGTCCAGATCTGCACGCCGGTGCTGGTCATCGCCGCCTTGACCTTCGCGATCTCGGCGCGGTCGACCTTGGGGTAGTGGTGCCACTCATGGAAGTCCCAGCGGGGGCTGAGTTCCAGGTACTCGTAGCCGAGGTCCGCGGCCTTCTGGCACTCCTCGGCGACCGAGAGGTGCGGGTGGTACATGCTCGGGTCGAGCAGGATCTTCACCATCGTCGAGGGTCCTCTCAGGCGCGTTGTGTGGGTTAGTCGCCGGTCAGGATGGCGGTTCTGAGCGTGTGGGCCGCGATGGTGCTGGCCGTGCGGGTGAGCAGGCCCCATAGGGTGTGCGCGCCGTGGCGGGCGAGTTCCATCTG